>Ga0164294_10000060_pt1 | contig 108386 bp, 95 predicted proteins | sample GEODES005metaG_FD_111479 | JGI IMG/M metagenome (GOLD analysis project Ga0164294, IMG submission 111479) | Oligotrophic lake water microbial communities from Sparkling Lake, Wisconsin, USA - GEODES005 metaG | ecosystem: Environmental > Aquatic > Freshwater > Lake | place: USA: Sparkling Lake... | reverse complement strand
GATGGCCGTGACTTTGCTGCGGTCGATCTGACCCGTAGTTTTGATCTTGATCCACTTACGCGTCATCTCGACGGCGAGCGTGGTCGTAGGCGAGCGATACTCGGAGCGCGTCGCCATCTCGGACAAGGTGCCATAGCCGATAAAGCGATTCATCTCGGCATAAAAGCTATTGGCGTAGTCGTAGCAGCGATTATTCGCCGCATCGAGAGCCATCCCCTGATTCGACTTGGCGAAACCAGCCGGGATCACGCCCAGAGGCAGTTCGGGTGAGTAGAAATGGGTCTCAACAGCCTGTGCCGACACGCCATCGATGGCACGCAGGCTGATGTGGGGTGAAATACGGATGGTCTCTTCGTCCGAAGCAGGCTTGAGGTCATGCTTCTTACGGACATGGTTGTCCCGCCCGAGTAATTTACTCAGGATCGTGTTTAAGATCGTCATAAGCATTCCGGCAGGCCGCAAGGCCCAAGGTTTAAGACAATAAAAAACCGCCACAAAGGGCGGAGTAGATGAATCAAGTGAGGCGGTACGATCAGGACACAGAAGGCACAAAAAAAGCCCGACACTTTCGCATCGGGCTCACATCAGGCCTTTGGCCTTACTCTTCAATACCACCATATTTTCACAGCTTGTGGCCGGCCTCAAGCTGTTTTTGCATCATCTCTTCAAAATGTCATGCAACAGTCGCAATTCGAAAGCGCTGCGGATCAATGTCCTCGTGCTGAATGGTTATAGCTATAGCGACTTCTCAGAAAATGACACGATATGCGTCGCTCACAACAAAAAATGACAACATATGCGTCGCCCGACGCATATAGGTAGGCAACAACCTGCTCATTAAAACGCCCCCTCCTGCTGACATCGCCCTACATATGGCGACATTCATCACTTTTCATCCCGAATTGCGGTCAAACCTTCTTTAAAGGAGGTGACCTGGAACTCCGGAAACCGCTGCTTAAATTTATTCGAGACAAAGATATTGTCGACCGTATAACGCGGCAACAACTCCGCCGCATCGCGAATCGTCTTGTTAAAAATCCCACCAAACTTAAGCTGCCAATCTTTGATTACTGTATAACGGGGGTATACGTTAAATATACTTGATGCCAGCTCAATGAACTGACGATACGTCAGGCGATGATCGTCGCAAGGGAGATGCCACGTCTGACCATAGGCATCCGGGGTATTGCCGAGCAGTGCCATCGCACGACTGGCATCCGGGGTGTAGATCAGGCTACGTAAGGTATCATCTCGTAGAAATACCTTGGGCTTTTTTCCAGCTTTCAAGTTGTTGATGATGATCGTATTGGTGATGCTCTGTGTGATGCCAGGCCCATAAAACTCTGGCGCTCTACAAATCACTGCTTGAACCCGCTTCTGCATCATCGCTTCAAGCAGCTCATTGACAATGGCAGCACGAACCCGACCCTTTTCGCCATTGGGCTGGAATGGCGTATCCTCGGTTTGCGGCACAGCAGTCTGTGGATACATATAGGTGTTATCAAAAAACACCAGCTTGGCACCATGGATGGCACAGGCTTCGATCACGTTGTGCATCAGTATCGGCCACTGCTTCACCCACAGTTCGGTATCCATCGGCAGTCCGACTGTCATATAGACGATCTCCGAGCCAGCAACCGCGCCGAGGGCTTGCGCAGGATCAAGCAAATCTGCGCTGAACAATTGATCCGTATCGTTGACCTTTTGCGGTTTTCTGCTCACCAGACGGATGTCGTTCGTGAAGCTGTGCTTCAGGTGAATCGCCAGCTCGCGACCGATCTGACCATTGGCACCTAAAATAGTTTGCATACGTCGTCTCCTCGTATATCAATAGCTAATAGTACTCTCAAGTTCGTCGGGAACTTCGTCCTCAGAAATTGCAATCTTCTTCAAGCTGGGTTGGCAAACATCATTTTTCATCGTTCAAACGTTTGAGCAACGCGTTAGCCACCGCACCACCCGACTCTGGATTCTGTCCAGTGATAATACGATCATCCGTCACAGCGTATGAGGTGAATGGGAAAAATGCTTTCTGATAGTGCGCACCACGTTTGACTAACTCATCCTGCAAGAAGAAAGGCACTTGGGATTTGATGCCGGCAAGCCATTCTTCAGTATCGGAGAAACCCGTCACTCTCCGACCTGCAATCAGTGATTGGCCTTTATCATCCTGTAGCGGCAGCAAACCCGCGACACCATGACAGACCGCAGTAACGATGCCACCTTGGCGATAGATCTGCTCACTGATCTTCTTCAGGTCTTTGTTATCAGGAAAATCCCACATGGTACCGTGACCGCCCGTGTAATAAATCGCCTGATACTGGGTTGGATCAACTGAACTGGCTGGCAAAGTTGCTTTGAGCCTGTCCATGAATGCTGGATCGGCCAGATGTTTGCGGGCGGCATCATTCAGATAGAACGACTTCATGCTCCGATCATCCAAAGGAATCGCGCCGCCTTCGGGGCTGGCAAAGTCCATTTGCAATCCTGCCGCCTGAATCACGTCAAAGAATTCTGTGAGCTCGGTAAACCACAAGCCCGTCTTATCTGTCCGTGTTGGATAAGCGGAATGATTGGTCATGACGACCAGAATCTTGCCATACGCGGTTTGTGCTGGTACCACTGCAGCGATGTCGGATGCTTGTGCATATCCACTGTTAAAAATCAGGGTAAATATCGCCAGCAGCCAAGGTACAACAGGTAGACGTTTGAACATTACGGATTCCTCATCGGTCATTTTCAGAACACAGGATGATGCTGTCTATCGACAACCGCTCAAGACACCATCTCACTTGATCATGAAGTAACTTTAATGTTAAAGCTAACTTTAATGTCAATACACTTCTGAGCCATGACCAAGAAATCTTTGTGTACAGCCAGTTCACGCGAGAGAAAGTTTTAGACGCTATGGAAGATTACAGAGGAGCCAATACCAGAGGCGCATTACAAGGCAGTAAGTGCCAAGAGGATTTCTCTTAGCACTCTAAGATTCGAGGTACAAAACACCAAATGCTTATTTGACTCAAATCATCAGGCTTGAATAAAGGCCAGCAGATCTGCGTTGATGACATCGGCGTTGACCGTATGCATGCCATGCGAGAAACCGGGATAGATCTTCAGCGTGCTGCCCTTGATCAACTGATGCTGGAGAACTGCCGAATTCTTATAGGGCACCACCTGATCATCGTCACCTTGCATGACCAACGTCGGCACGGTGATCGCTTTCAGATCTTCGGTCTGGTCGGTTTCAGAAAACGCTTTGATCCCTTCGTAGTGAGCCTTGGCACTGCCCATCATGCCCTGACGCCACCAATTACGGATCGTGCCTTCGGATACGGCTGAACCGGGACGGTTAAAGCCATAGAAAGGACCGGCAGGAACATCAAGGAAGAATTGCGAACGATTAGCTGCAAGTCCAGCACGCAGACCGTCCAGCACCTCAATCGGCACACCTTCAGGGCTATTGTCGGTCTTGACCATCAAAGGCGGCACTGCGCTGATGAGCACGGCCTTGGCGACACGTCCTTGGGGCTGACCATACTGGGCCACGTAGCGCGCGACTTGACCACCACCGGTTGAGTGACCCACATGGACGACGTTTTTCAGGTCCAGATGCTCAACTACTGCCGATGCATCGGCTGCGTAGTGATCCATGTCATGTCCGTCACTCACTTGACTTGAGCGACCATGTCCACGGCGATCATGCGCGATGACACGGAAACCTTTAGCCAAAAAGAACAGCATTTGCGCATCCCAGTCATCCGCACTGAGCGGCCAGCCGTGATGGAAGAAAATCACCTGAGCGTCGCGAGGACCCCAGTCTTTATAGAAGATTTCAACACCGTCTTTCGTGGTTACGTATGCCATGTTTGCTTCTCCTGTTTATGATTTTTTGCGACGACAATCGATGAGCTCGACGTTTGACCGCGCATCGACTCTAGTATTAAAGTGCACTTTAAGGTCAACGCTTTTTATGGTGATTTATGAAAATTGGCGAACTTGCAAAACGAACGGGTTTGGCTGCCTCGCGTATTCGATTTTACGAGGCCTGTGGGTTCATTCAAGCCGTCGAACGTAAAGCCAATGGCTACCGCGACTACCCATCAGAAACCGTATGGATGCTGGAAATTGTTACTCGTGCGCAAAATGCAGGGTTTTCGCTGGAGGAGATTCGTCATCTGTTACCGACCCCTCAGAATATCTGGGACCATGGGGAACTTTTGAAAGGCCTTAAACACAAAGTGACTGAAATTGAAGCCCTGCAAAAACGTCTGGACCATAACAAATCCCAACTACTCGTCGTGATTGAAACGATTGAACTGGGTATGGAAGGCATCCCATGCGCAGATCGACCAACATGGATCTTGAACCGCATGATGGAGAGCGTGCTATCTCCTCTGGCAACAACACTCACACCAAACACCAGCGAATCCAATTCATTATAAAAATAATATTATCAAATACTTGAACAAAATAATGGCGTCCTCCATGCCTCGCTTCAATACCCAAAATGTTGGGGTATTGACATTAAAGTTATCTTTAATCCTATAGTGGCAGCACAGGCTGCGAGTTGCCACACCAAATTCGAGCCTCATGTCCGAGTTCGCCTAATGCAGGTACACGGCAGATACTTTTTGAGGTGATTTATGAAAATTGGAGAGCTGGCAAAGCTGACAGGCCTTTCGGCCTCGCGTATACGCTTTTATGAATCCAGTGGCTTGATTCATGCTGTTGAACGCAAGGCCAACGGCTATCGCGACTACCCTTCGGAGACTGTTTGGCTGCTTGAGATCATCACACACGCGCAGAGCGCAGGATTTTCTCTGGACGAGATCAAGCATCTGCTGCCGGTTGCATCCAACACCTGGGAATACGATGAACTTTTAGCGAGCCTTAAACGCAAAATCACCGAAATCGAGGCTCTACTCAAGCGTCTGGAACATAACCGGGCACAGCTACTAGTCGCAGTTGACAGTATCGAGCGCGGCATGGTGGGTATGTCCTGCGCCGACAAGCCGGAATGGCTCTTCAATCGTTTACGCGAACAAGGGCTGACACAGATCGTCCCACATTAATGACCGTTGCAACCGCAATGATCTGGACATGGAAAATCACTACAAGAATTTTGGAAAAAGACCGTTAAAAAAAGATTGACATTAAAGTTAACTTTAACATTATAGTGACATCTCCAGGCTAGCAAACGACAGCCGTCAGGTTGTCTGAGTAGCCAATCCACGAGAAAGGTCGGCGAAAATGAATACTAAAAATCAACGTTTTATCGATGTCGAGTTTGGGGATCAAAAAGTCAAAATACCCGCTGGCGGGTATTACGACCGTTACCGGATGAATCCGAATCTGGATGATGTGGCGAAAGATCCTGCCGCCGGGAATATCGATTTCTTCCGTAAGATCCCCAAGCAGCTATCTCAATCCCGTGTCGGCCCGATCTGGGCACCCAACTTCTACTACCGCACCAATAATATCCAGCTCCTCATGCTTGCGCCGCTGTCAAAACTGCGGGCAAAACTCCCTACGCCGCTGGAACCACTACAAGCTTTCCCCGGCTTTGGCTTAGTGGCACTGACATTCTTCTCCTATGCCGTTTGCGATAACGATCCTTATGACGAGGTTTCCATTGCCGTGGTGACCCGAAAGCCCGGCGCAAATGGATCAAACGCGATGGAGCTTTTAGGTGCGATGCTTCAGCGTAGTTTCTATGGTCATGTATTGGCGCTCCCAGTATCGACCGATATTGCGCGAGTACGCGGTGTGTATGGCTATCAATTGCCGAAATGGCTGACCGAGATCGCAGTCAATATTGATAACGATGTGACCGCGAGTATCACAGATACGACAGGCAAGACTGACCTTCGCCTGAAAACCCCGTGCCCGCCTCTGCGCAAAGTCAAATCCGAGTCCCGTATGGAAACCAAGACCATGCTCCATACAGTCGATGGGGTATGGCAAGAGACCACGGTTCAATCCAACACGCTTGAGTACGGTCAACATCTGTTGCCACGTCATGTGACTTTGGAGCGTCAAGGTGGGCCACTCAGCAAATTACTGGATGAATTAGGGGCATCGACCATTCTGCGTCTCGATGTGGTCAAAGATGCCCAGTTGGTGCTGAATCTGCCCAAACCATCCAAAGTGTTGAATCGCGCATAATCACAGGTGTATCTGTATCGATTAAAAGAGATACGCTGACGACTAAAAGCAGGAATCACAAAACAATATCTTTCATGAGTAACGAAACAATGAATACGAGCTTTATGATTTACGGCGCAAACGGATATACCGGCGAGTTAATTGCGCGTGAAGCGGCCAAGAGAGGTTTAACGCCAGTGCTGGCTGGTCGTAGTCAGAACAAGATTGAATTACTGGCGCAAGAGCTTAAGCTTGAGAGCCGCGTCTTTGGTCTGGATGATGCGACTAAAGTGATTGAAAACATCAAGGGCCTGCAGGTCGTACTGCATTGCGCCGGCCCCTTCTCCGCCACTTCCAGACCAATGATGGAAGCCTGTATCAAGGCGGGCACGCATTACCTCGACATCACAGGTGAAATCGATGTCTTTGAGCTGGCGCAATCATTGAATGCGAAGGCCGCAGCTGCCGGTGTGGTGGTCTGCCCCGGTGTGGGTTTTGACGTGATCCCGACCGATTGTGTCGCGCGTGCACTGAAAGAAGCTCTGCCGGATGCCACGCACCTTGCGCTCGGTTTTGACTCCGACACCGGCTTCTCACCCGGTACTGCCAAGACCAGTACGGAAGGCATGGCTCAGGGTGGAAAAGCCCGTCAAGACGGTAAGATCGTCACTGTTGCTCTTGCCCATAAGGTGCGTCGTATCGATTTTGGTAATGGTCAGAAGAGCGCCATGGTCATCCCTTGGGGCGATGTGTCTACGGCCTTTCATACCACGGGTATACCGAACATTGAAGTATACGTGCCAGCATCGTCGGGCATGATCTTCGGAGCCAAACTCACGAACTTTTTCCGCCCGCTGCTGAAAATCACTGCTGTGCAAAACCTGCTGAAATCGCTGATTGGCAAATCAGTGAAGGGACCCGACGAAGAACTACGTGCAAAGTTACCGACTTTCGTGTGGGGCGAGGCCCGCAATGCACGCGGTCAAGTGAAGACGGCTCGGATACAGACCGTGAATGCCTATAGTCTGACGATTACAGGTGCACTGGCTGTGATTGAATATCTAATGCACAATAAGCCTCAAGGCGGTGCATATACACCAGCAAAACTGATCGGTGCTGAATTGGTAACTCGTCTGCCTGGATCTGGGCCCTTGACGATTTCTTAACACGTGGGTATCACGCAATACGGAACTGATCAGAGGCTATAACATGACCAAACGCATACTTCATGTCGTCAGCAACGTCTCACATTACACGGATCCGTCCGAACGGACGGGTTTGTGGCTGTCGGAATTGACTCACGCCTATCATGTTTTTGCCAAAAAGGGCTATGAGCAGCGTCTGGTCAGCCCTCAAGGCGGTCTCTCGCCACTGGAGCCCCGCTCACTCAAATGGCCGAATATTGATGCGACCGCCAAAGCATGGCTGGCTGACGCAACCAGCATGGTCTTACTTTCAAACACGGCCAGACCTGACGAGATTAACCCGGCGGATTTCGATGTCATTTATTTCACAGGCGGACATGCAGTCATGTGGGATTTTCCGGATAGCGAAGGACTACAGCGCATCACGCGTGAGATTTACGAACGTGGCGGGATCGTGGCATCCGTCTGCCACGGGTACTGTGGTCTGCTAAACACCGAACTGTCCGATGGTACTTTGCTCGTTGCAGGTCGTAAGCTTACGGGCTTTGCTTGGGCTGAGGAAATCTTGGCCGGAGTTGCCAAGAAGGTTCCTTACGATGCCGAACAGGAGATGAAGCAACGTGGGGCGCTCTATGAAAAAGCAATCCTGCCCTTCACTTCTTATGTCGTCACAGATGGTCGATTGGTGACTGGTCAGAATCCTCAATCGGCAAAAGCAACGGCTGAGCGTGTAGCAGAACTTTTGTGAAAGCTATCGTATGACGTGGATGTAAGATTAAGCCCGGCCCGAGAATGGTGTACTAGCCCAAACCTGATCTGACAGTTACCAATATTTGATCAATGCTGGCAGGTTAAATTTGAGGAGTACACCACATGACTATTCTTCATCGCTATAGAGCATATCCATAAAAGCCTCAAAACTTGGTGCTACATCAAAGATTACGCGCCACGGCTGACCCTCTTGATCTTCCATGAAGTCATCGTGGATCATCAGTACTACAGGTGGATTACATGTTTTGGGATCATGACGGTAATCAAAACATATAAAATCGCCATTGGCAGCATCACCGATCACAACAATCCCTCTCGGATTAAATTCACCCTCTTCCTGATAATCCTCAATCAGTCCATTTCTTCCGTCATATTGCTCAGTCTGATAACCCAGAAAACTCACATCCCGACTATCAATTTCCCCGTCATATCCGGCAAAATCAAAAACATCTCTGGCTGGCTTTAGGCAATTATGCTTTGACAGCAAACTCACATATAACTTTGGAAAACAGACACCTACCCATTTTTCAAAAGAATGAATAATTGAACGACCCACTGACCCTTCATCATCAAACACCTCTACATCTTTCATAATTCATATTCCTTTGCTTAACGCATGTTGACCCGTATGGATTGCTGCTGTGTGCAGAATTCGATCAGGTCGGGACTAATACAGATAAACCTCCATCTCTTCGACCCGATCAGGATCTGGACCTTTACGCAGGAAAGCAATCCATGACTTAAGAACGTGCTCCACGCCGTCGATGGGCATCACATCATAGTAATTGTCATTAAATGCAAAAGCACCGATAACCTGATGTGGCTCTATATCAGCACACCATGAATTTGTAGACCAATCTGCTTCAGGCAACTCTCCCTGTTTTACAGACTCAAGCATTTGCAGACCTTCTTCTGCCCACTCAAGATAGGGAAAATCAGGGATACCGCCATTATTCGTAAGCAATCCAGTCAAACTCCCCTTAAAGTCCTCAGACGCATCGGGAAATGTAAAATTAGGTCTTAGTACACCATCAATGGCACGCAGGCAGATATGGGGTGTGCGGACACGCGCGTTATCTGAAGCAAGTTTTTCACTGACCTGTTCTTTTGGGACAGGGCTATCCCGCCCGAGTAATTTACTCAGGATCATGTCAAAGATCGTCATAAGCATTCCGGCAGGCCGCAAGGCCCAAGTTTTAAGACAATAAAAAACCGCCTCAATGGGCGGTTATGGGTAAAACAAACAAGGCTGTAACATCAGGATCAGCAGGTACAAAAAAAGCCCGACTCTTTCAAGTCAGGCTGTTTAGTCATGCATTTATACTGTCATACTTTGAAAGACTGTGGCCGGCCTCAAGCACTTTTTGCATTCCACCTTAGAAATCTCTGGCAAGTGACGTTCTGGGTCAAACCCCGCCCTATTATTCTGCGATTCTAGATACCTCTAATCGTCACTCCGCCGCCATGCATATCCGACTGACTCAACCAAACCATCAACCTTTCAATAAATGCCACCGCAAGAATTTTGTAGAACGCTAGATTTCTTTTCAATTCTTTCTGTATCCGCCCATGATTATGCAAGGTCCACATTTTCTCAACCAAGGCGTATTGACCAGACGCGACATCCGTCTTTCTCTCCTGAAGCTCAATGAGAGTCTGCTTTACCTCCACCTCATCGTAGAAAGTAGTACCCCAATAAGAATACGGCGGTTTTTTTAGATAAAAAATATCAGCAACGATCTGTAAAGCCTCCTCTGGTATCACAATCGCATTCACGCTTGGCGTATATTGCTCACGTGAGTTCCCATAGTCCAGATCAAACACCAACCCCACAGGCGCACTTTTCCCCGCACGATATATATGGAAATCTATATAATGTCTCATAATTCACACGATTTGCAGCATGATGGGAGTAAGCTCACGCGACACCTACTCCAAAATAAAAAGACCTGACTCCGCAATGTAGTCAGCAAGGACGTCCCGCCCGACCCCGCCCTCAAAGAGATACAGCACATGGGTCAGATCCCGAGCTGGCGACAGAATCAACTGAATATCTTCAAAAACAACAGCAGTACGTCTTTGTTCTCTGATGACATCTCTAAAAACATTCTGCAAATCTCCTTCCACGATGACCTGCCCACCCTCAGGATCTAAGACAGCACTCATCGCAGCGAGTTTATTCAGAAAGAGTAAAAACCGATCTTCTGCGACCCGATAATGATCCAACAACCTACGCTTTAATGCGAGACAATAGGTCATAAACTGATGATTAAACGCCTGTTCCTCTGTCAGCCAATGATCAAAATATGAGAATATGATCTGATTATTTTGAAGAGAACTCCTCATTGAGTCATCGCTAAAATCAATGTCCCACCATATTTGATTGCTCATCGCCTCCACACCTTCCCACTCCCACCGTAGGCACGTGTAGGATGGCTTTGAATCCATCCCACACTTCCGCTACCCAGCCCCAAATAAGCCCCGGGCGAGCCCCACTCATCACCCCTTCGCATCCTGATTCTCGGTGCCACAGGTCGGGCAAAAGCTAAAGAATGAATTATGCCGCGTCTGACAGACCGGGCAATTGCGAAACAGCTTTAGTCCGCAATACATACAGAAATTATTCACCACCCCCTCCTTGCTCGCCGTCAACTGCCGCTCGCAACTCGGACACACATTCGCCGCCAGCTTCTTGATCGCCACGATATGATCCAGCTTCTGTCGCCGTTCATTTTCACCCGCCTTCGCCGTCTGCTGCCGCTGCACGAGGTACGCCTGCATCCAGCCGATGCCATAATATCCCGCGATCAATACCAGAATCAGCCCCACGATATAGCGGATATAGCCGCCATAGCTGGGTAAATAAGGCACCAGCTCCACAAAGAAACTAAACAGCGCAAAGAAAATAAAGCCCCAGACAAACGGCCAATACTTACTTTTACGCTGCCGGATAAACAGCCACAGCGCGACCGCGACTAACGGCAAAATAAACAGCAGCCGGTAGCCAAATACCCTCAGCTCCTGCCGAAAAACCGCATGCGCATAGAGCTGGTCGCTGTGCTGCTCAAGCGCGCCATATTGCGCGTCCAACTGCTCGCCCTGCTGACTCATCTGCAATAATTGCTGATCCAGCGCATCGATCTTACTCTGGATGCCGACCTGATTTTCTTTCAGCACCTCCAGCTTTCTGGTCCGGGATACCAGTTCCTGATCCTGATCGGCGGCTTGCGTCGCCGCACGGGTAGACAGCCAATTCTGAAAATTACTATGTTCAGCATCATACTGACTTTGCGCAGCAGACAACGTCTGCACCAACAGCTCGCGCTGATCATTCTTCACGCTTTTCTGCGTCTCAATCGCACTCTCCGCCTGCTTGAGAGACTGCATCTGCGGCGTCGCAAACTGCTCAGGCGACAGATTTCGGGTCGCCAGCGGCAGATCGCGGATAATCAAGCCCCCAAACCCCATCAGAAACCACGCAAACAAAAGCGCGACGATCCACATCGTCAGACTGAATAATTTTTCGGGTTGTAAAAATGCTTTCATGACATCCGCTCCCATGTTGGGCAGACCATAGATAATGACTCTGAAAAGTTCGGGAAAAAGTACAGGCACAACGCAAAAAAATCATAGCCACCGCGTCGATTTACCCGAAACCGTGCTACTTAACAATAGCACTAATTCCCCGTGCTGCAAGCAGAATCACTCATCACGCCCCAGAGACAAAAATGCCCCACATACCGCGAGGCTTTCTAACATCATCAGTTCAGACATCATCAGAACGCAGGATGGGTTTTAACCCATCTACGGCATGAGAAAAGCAAAGCCGCGTAGGCTGGGGTCTGCCCCAGCAAGACCCAAACTAGGTTGCGTTTCTGATTTTGGTGCTGGGGTAGTACCCCGGCCTACGCTTACTGGTTCTAAACCTCACTGCTCAATAAAGACTTGCCCACTTCGGTCTCCCATCACAGGCGATAAGCCGCGTTCAAGCAGGACGCATGCAATCGCATCACGATGAGCACTCCAATGCTGTCCAGAACGGATATAGAGAGACTGCAACTGTCCTGTAGAAGCAAAACCCGTCTTCAGCTCTGCGACCGAGTATGAAGCCAGCGCGCGCCGCATCGTCGCCACATCATCATCCGTATAATATTGCGGTAGGTTGGTCAATGCCGCAGGCTGCGAGAACTCAAACTCATGGCTGGTATTGGCGACCGCAAATCGCAGCGGATCGACCTGTGGGCCATATTCTTTCATGATCGCACCAATCAAGAGATTTGCCGTGATGCACAGCGTCTTCTTGGTGCTACTCCCCTTATCTACCACATCGATCAAGACATAGCGCGGCGATGTCGTCATCGGCTGCACTTTTTGACCATCCTGAAACCCGAAAGCCGCCTCAAAGCTCGCCTTGGACTGTATCGGCGCCGCCCAAGCCTCGCCTGCCACCAGCACACCACAGAGCATCATCACCGATTTCAACATCACATCTCCTTAAGCGTCGTCGGGTGCCATCCGCCAAAATTGATTCAGCCCCACAATCCCAGCGTGTCGCTGATTCACCTGGGTTTATCGGCCGTCTCGGATCATCGCCCAATGTCTGACGGGGCTATGCGGTATCATAGAATCATGAACGACTCTAAATCCAAAGTGCTGGTATAACCTCACGTTGTCTTCATTATGGGTGTCCAGATAACAAGGACGCTCTGCAGCATCCGCTTTTGCCAGCATTGGACGCATTAATGCTGAGGCAAACCCCTGACCTCGAGAACCAGCCGCAACCGCAATGGTTGACCAATACAAATGTGGCCTAGATAAATAGTGCGCATGCAAGGATTTCATATACTCACTGGCGGTTTTTTGTCGATTAAGCGCAGCACCTCCTTGTCGCAACAACATCTGCAGTGCGCCAAATCGGATTTGATCCATCACGCCCCGATGAATATGATCTGAAGGCAAAACAACGAAAATGCCCTCCAGTGCCGCCGACGTTTCACTGACAAAACCTTTTTGCAAAGCATGGGCAATAATAAATTTAAAGGTATAAAAAGACAGCTGTAGTCTGGTCGCCTCATCGGGAAAGAAATACTGAAACAGCGGATCATCAAAAAATGCTTGAGACACCGCATGGGCTAAATGATTGATATTCTTTGGATGACTGGGTCTCACATGCATTTGATATTCATCTCATCAGAGCCAAGGCTTGGTTGCACCATTCGGCGAGGTCAGACCGTCCCGATTCTTCGCAAACGCATGACACAGCTTGAGTATGGGGGCTGCCTCATGACGTCAGCAGACTTCAGACGCGCCATGCTTAAATATATATGGTTTTCGGCACGACCAATACCTTGCTTGTTTTAACAAAATCGGGTTAATACCGTCTGCTTGACGATTGCAGGTCAGAATACAGGAATCATGAAAGTCATCATTGCCCCAGATTCATTTAAGGATAGCCTGACAGCCAGCGACGCAGCACAGGCGATGGCATCCGGCTGGCAACGCGTCTTTCCCGACGCCGAGCTCATCCTCTGCCCGATGGCGGATGGGGGTGAAGGCACTTTAGCGGCGATCAACGCCGTTTGCGCCGGAGAATGGCAGCAACACCTCGTCCAAGGCCCAATGGGCGATGCCACCCCGGCACGCTGGCTCTGGCTACCACACGGCCATGTCGCCATCATTGAAATGTCGCAGGCCAGCGGCTTGCAATTGCTCGCGCCGCAGCGACGTAACGCCGGCGCGAGCAGCACCTATGGCACTGGCGAGCTGATTCGCGCAGCACTGGATATGGGTGCAGAGGAAATCATCCTGACCATCGGCGGCAGCGCCACCAACGATGCGGGCGCAGGCATGCTCACCGCACTCGGTGCCCGCCTGCTAGATCGTGAGGGACGCGTGTTGCCGTCGGGTGGCCTTGCCTTACGGGATCTGGCAACGATTGATCTAGACGCTCTGGATGGACGTCTGAGGCACACCCGCTTTTTACTCGCGGCGGATGTCGACAACCCGCTGTGTGGCCCAGATGGCGCCTCCCATACCTTTGGCCCACAAAAAAGCGCATCTGCTGCACAGGTACAGGCATTGGATGCCGCACTGGCGCATTTTGCCGATCTGTCTGCCGCGTTGTTGGGCACGGATCACCGACACGAAGCGGGTTCCGGTGCGGCAGGCGGTCTGGGCTTTGCCGCCAAGGCCTATTTGCACGCCCGCTTTCAAGCTGGCGTCGAAGTGGTGGCGGCACTCCATCAGCTGGCCGACAAAATGAAGCATGCCGATTGGGTGATCACCGGAGAGGGTCAGTTTGACCGGCAGACCCTGCATGGCAAAACGCCGCTGGGCGTCGCCAAGATTGCGCAGGCCGCCAACGTGCCCGTGATCGTCGTGGCGGGCACATTGGGCGAGCACTATCAGGACTTATACGCACACGGCATCAGTGCCGCTTTTTCCCTCACGGACGGTCCGATCAGTTTAGAGGATGCCTGCGGGCATGCGGCGATGCTGCTTGAAGCACGGGTGGTGGATATCGCCCGATTGATCAAGAGCAGCATGCGGACTGGCTTAGGCACCTGAGCTGTTTGGGGTAGCTTCGGTTTCGGCGGAGTCGCCATCTCCACCTTAGTCCCCGAACGCGCACCCGGTGCAAACCGCTTCTGGATCAACCCTGCCAGATCCCCGATCAGCGCATCCCGATGCTCACGGAAAAACGCTGGATCAGCTTGCCCTGTCGCCAGCGCCGCCACACCCCCACCCAACACCTCACCGGTATTCTTGAGGATATCCACATAGGGATTCGACCAGATGGGTCGCAAGTGCATGCGCCTTCTCAGGCGTATTCCTGACACAAAAAACCTCGCACGTTGCGAGGCTTTCTATATATTAATTTCTTGATCCTAAAACTCTGTTAAAAGCTGCTGCTTTCATCCTACCCGCAGCATTTGATCTTGACGTAAAGCTAGTGTAGCTATAGTCCGACCTTCAGTATCACAAAATTCAACTTCATAGGCGTGCTCTGGAGGGCTACCTAATAATTCTACGATTGAACCGATCATTCCCTTTTTAAGATGCTCTTCTGGAACATCTTCTTTGAGTTGAATCACATCAAAAAGTTGGTAATCCATAATATTCTCACTTAACGTATGCTGTAGTCATTTTCGGATTTTCGGTTTTTCCATCCTGAATCCAACCTGTTCGAACAATTGCTGTTTTCCCATTTGGCCCAGTGACTGGAATATCTACCGTAAAACGCTGACCATACTGATCTACTTTCCCAAGGATAGCCGGATAATGAAGAACACCATCTTTAATTTTAGCAAGCGTAGGGTGCAATAAGCCAAAACGCATTGCACCATATCTGACGACTCCCAACCACAAAAAAGCCCTACATCCCACAAGGCTTCTAGGCCCTCACCACCTCATTACATACTGTGTCCTTGATTGTGCTGGCTTCAAGACTAGGCTACGATAAAAGCACCCTCATCGAGTACCGGAAAGCCTGCCGGGTGATCAAGGAGTAGTCCTTGCAACTAAGATGATAGTGTGGCGCCTATCCGATGAAGTCCTCAGTATTTGCTCTTCTCGGCTCTCGCCTTTTCAAGATAATCCAGTTTTGCAGTCATCAGAGACACCATATCGGTTTCTTTACCATTTGAGGCAACCTCGACCATCATGAACCCATCTTTTGATGTTCGACTTTCTGGTCTAATATCCTCAAACACAAGAAATGCTCATGATTACTGATCTTGAATAAACGCTCACAATGTTTGATCAAGCTTTCATGTGTCGCATGGCAGCTTTTTTTAGATAAAATAAATCACTGATGTTCAATGTGTTCTGCTTGTCGATACGGCTCTTATTTATCGTTTGCCATTGCTTTAGTTTATGCCATTGTACAATCAGTATACTTTCGGATAATATTAATTCAATTTTAGAACTGTCTACTCTTCGCATCGAGTATCTGTCATGACTGAAGCCTCATCATCCCCTACCGCCCAGACGCTGATTTCAAAGCGTCAGGTTTCCAAGACCATTCATGTACGCCGTAGCCGTTTTCGTCCCGAGCAGCTCGACCGGCACTATGCACCCTCGCCGCTGCTGTCGCATCTCTTGACTGCACTCTCGACGACCTTCCCTGATGGCGAGCGCTTCTTTGTCGAGACGGTACGCAATGTACGCGATCAGGTCAGTGATCCAGTGCTGCAGGCAGATATTGCGGCCTTTATTGGTCAGGAGTCGATGCATGCGCAGTCCCATGCAGCCTTCAATGATCATCTGCTCAATGATGCGTACAATGTGCGTCGTTTTCAGGCCGATATGGCAGCCGAGTTTATCCGGCTACGCGGTCTCTCCCACCGGCGGCAACTCGCAGCCACCGTGGCGCTCGAGCACTTCACGGCGATGATCGCAGGCTATATGCTGCGCCATCCCTATCTGGTCAATCATCTCTCCCCCAATATGCGACAACTCTGGCTCTGGCATGCCATCGAGGAAATCGAGCACAAGAGCGTCGCTTTTGATGTCTATCGCACCGTCTTTGATAATTTGCCGCAGCGGCGGCGCAGCATGCGCACCATTACCTTGGGCTTTCTGCTCGGCAATGCCACGGTGACAGGTCATCTGCTCTGGCAGGATCGTAAAGCCAGTCTGGGCAGCGTGTCTGCGGTGCTGCACAACCTGCGCGATCTGGGGCGTATCCTGCATTTGATGATCACAGTGCTACCGGAGTATCTGGCTTTCTACCGCAAAGACTTCCACCCCAGCCAGATCGACCACAGCGACCTGCTTGTGGACTGGCTGCCCCGCTTGAATGACGAGCGCAGTTACAGCTGACCTCAGTTCAAGCACGCCGATCAGGCAAAAAAAGCGGTGATGCATGGCATAACCGCTTTTGCTCATCTCGCAATATCTCTAGCTATCTCGCGACGTCAACTCATCGGGGATGTGCGCTCAGATCCGCTCAAAGCCCAGCCCCGCATGCTGGGTCAGACGGGCGATGAAGCGCTCATCAAACATCGTCGCCGGTGTCCAGAAGCCGCCTTGACGTCCCGTCTTGACGCCATCTTTGACATGATCCAGTGCAAGGCTAATCGCCGCCTGACCCAGCATCTTGCCGGTTGAGCCATAGCCCGGATCACGGTCACCGGTGACTTTGACTCGCATGCTCTGCCCGGCATCGCTACGACCAAAGAAGCGCAGATCAAAGCGACCGGCTAATTGCGCCTCAGGGCTTGGACCTTCACCGGGCTTGGGCAGGACGTAGTGCTCAAGCAGGAAGCGTGTGGGCTTGATGGCGCTACCGAGCATAAATGCACCCAGCCCCGCCACCATGCCCAGCGCGGTCAGACGGCCTTTGGTACCGGTGCCGGTCAGGGTTGCTTCGTCATAGGTAAAATTGCTGCCGTAGGCATTACCGGACAGCGCATTGGAGCGATGCACCACCCGCTCATTGACTGCGGCCATGATGAATGGCGCGATCCACGCATCAAAATCAGGATCAAACTCGGCCCCTTTGACGTAGTGCTGACGCGCCTTGAGACCATGGTTGGGTGGGCACAGGGAATAAGGATTGAGGAATTCTTTACGCAATGCTGGATCAGCCATGGCCTCCTCGATCGCATTCAGCATGCTGGCGATGGTGCCGCCGGATGCGCCGCCTTTGAGCACTTTGACGCGCATCTTGATGTGGGTGGCAGGTGCGCCCCATTGCTGCTGTGCCTGCTGCTGCAGGAAATAGACGCCCATATCCGACGGCACCGAGTCGAAGCCACAGCAGTGGACGATACGTGCGCCGCTTTGCTGCGCGCTCGGCTCATAGCGGTCGATCATCTTTCTGATCCACTGCGCCTCGCCCGTCAGGTCGCAGTAATCCGTACCGTTCTCGACACAAGCTTTGATCAGCGGCTCGCCATACAGGGCGTAGGGTCCGACGGTTGAGACCACGACGCGCGTCTGGGCGCAGAGGGTTTGCAGTTGAGCCTCGTTTGACGCATCCGCCACAAGGACCGGCAGGGACACCCCGGCTGCACCGAGCGCGTGCTTGACCTCATTGAGCTTGGCCTCAGAGCGACCGGCGATGGCCCAGCGCAGGGTCTCAGGCTGGGTAGCGAAATACTCGGCGAGATAACGGGTCAGTATCTGACCGACAAAACTGGTGGCACCAAATACCACGAGATCATAGACCGGGGTCGTCATCTTTGTTTCCTTATAAGCCTACTTAAAATAGATACCGTTAAAATGCGATCAACAACGTCCGCCACCATTCGTCCATGCAAAAAGCACCTACATAACATAGTCCTTCTGCGCCAGATTTGCAGCTTTAAATCGACGCTGGACATGTCAGCCAACGTCGATCAGAGAAACCGTATCAACGGACGGTCTGGGTATCACGCCAGATGCAAGCATCTTGAATTTAAGCCTCAAGCGCCGCCATAGGGACAACGCGCTCCAGCCGTGCAGGTACATATTTATGCCATGGCGTCCCGGCGAGAAAATCACGCTGGTAGCTGTCGGTCAGCTCATTGGGTGCTGCACCCTTGTGGACGATGTCCCCAGTCGCATTGCGATAGTCCAGCCCTTGACCATTGGGCAGCGAGATATTGCCCGGCTGCATCATGTCCGTGACCTCCGCCAGCGCCTCCACACTGCCACGGCGCGTGATCACGCGCAGGGCATCGCCATCTGCACAGCCCAGAGTAGCCGCATCCTGCGGGCTGATGCGCAGGGTGCCGTAGCGCCCGCGCCGGTGCCAGCTGGCATCCCTTACCGCAGTATTGCTGGTATCCGAGCGACGCTCACCGGCCGCCAGAATAAACGGATAATCCGCATCACGTGGAGGGCGTGTCTCGGCTAATTTTGCCAGCTCCGGCAGGAGCTCAGGGATATGCAGATTGATGCGATGCTCGGTCTGAGACACCGCCAGCCAGCTCTCGGCATAGTTGGTCTCGGCAAACACGACCCCGGACGGATTGTCCAGTAACGCCTGAAAGAGCCGATCCGCAGCCAGAGGCGGTATACCTTTAAACCCGGCACGGGCAGCGGTCTTGCGGTTGCCCATCACGTGCAGGAGGCAGATGCCCCAGATGGCTGCTGCAGAAGCCATGCCTTCAGGCAGCGTCGGCCCCAGCGTGCGGTAAAGGATTACGGGCGCGTACTTCATCAGTTTGGGCTGCGCCGCCATGGCGGCCATGAAAGCGACGATGAATGCCTTGCGACCCAGCTTTAGCGCCAGCCTGAGCGGCAGATAGTCACGCTCGCTCAAGATCCCCATGGCTTCGATCAGCCGCGCATGAATCTCGGCTTCGGGCAGCGAGCCGGTGCGCGGCGGAAACAGCGGCGCGCGCAGATGGAAGGCATTGCGCGGGAATTCAAGGTTAAAAAAAGTCGCTTCGGCTTTCTCAAACTGGCTACAGGCCGGCAGCACATAGTCAGCCTGCCGCGCCGTCTCGGTCATGGCGACATCGATCACCACCGACAGCTCCAGCGCCCGCAGCGCCTCGCGCATGCGCTGGCTATCGGCGAGCGAATGCACCGGATTGCCGCTTTCGATCAGCATGGCGCGGTAGCGCTTGGGATGGTCAGTGAGGATCTCTTCGGGGATCACGTTACAGGGGACGAGACCGATGATGATCTTGGCATTGGCGACCGGGCTGCGCTTCTCGACGCGCGGCGCGGACTTCTTGCTGATGGCGGTATCGCCCTTGCTGGCTTTGGCCAATGACAGAAAGGGCACATAGGCATTACTGGTGCCCTGTCTGCCATAGTGACCGGTCAGGACCCAGATCAGCCTCTGCAGATAGCTGCCTAAGGTCGAATGTACATTCATCTGCATACCGAGGTCTTCAAGTGCCGAGACGCTTGCTGCGCTGGCGATGCGCTGAGCCGCCGCACGCAGTTGCGCTTCAGGCACGCCGCACACCTCGGCACAGTACGCGACCGGAATCTGCTGCAGCTCAGTCACAACCGCCGCATAGCCCTGCGTATGCTCAGCGACCCAATGCTTGCGCACCAGCCCCTCCTGCACGAGGATACCGACCAGTGCCGCCAGACACCACGCATCGGTGCCGGGCTTGATCTGCAGGTGGTAGTCGGCCATCGCGGCCGTTTCACTCACGCGCGGATCGATCACGATCAGGGAGCGCGCCGGGTCTTTTTCGATCTCGTTCAGGAGCACCCGCGCCCGGGCAAAACCATGCGACTGCCACGGATTTTTACCGATTAGCAGGGCCACCTCGCAATGCTCAAAGTCACCATGCACCCCCGTACCAAACATCTTGCCCTGCACCCAGAATTCGCCGGTCTTCTCCTGTGCCAGCGCATTGGAGCGGTATTTGACGCCGAGAGCCTTGAGCGTACTGTCGCCATATGCGCCGCCCAGATGATTGCCCTGCCCGCCACCGCCGTAGTAGAGGATACTCTCGCCACCGTACTGCTGCTTGATGGCGGTGAATTTGTCGGCCACCTCGCGGATCGCCGTATCCCAGTCGATGGCCTCATAGCTGCCATCCGGACGACGACGCATGGGCGTAGTCAGGCGGTCGGCGCCATTCTGATAGAAATCCATGCGCTGGGATTTCTCGCAGACATAACCCTGCGAAGCCGGATGATCATCATCGCCGCGCGCCTTGGTGATATGTCCGTCTTTGGTCTGCACTTCCAGACCACAGTTCAGGCTGCATAGGATGCACGCCGTTTTTTTCCATTCCAATCCGGATGATTGCATGATGATCTCCTGTCTGATCCGTGCCCCTGCTGTGCCGGACATGCTGCCATGCATGAGGCAAAGCATATTGCAACGTCGGCTTCGGGGTGCTGTTGTTCGTCTTTTTGCACACTGCGGGATATCCTGCCACAGCATCTGATGGATGATCCAAAGGTAAGTTCTAAAATAGAACCTGTCAATGACAACCGCTCTTTTATTGCAACAGGACGCAAACACCGACGTTTACTCATCACCTCCGCAGGCTCATCTCACCGAACAAACCACGGGATACACCGCATCTTTTATACACGGCACCTCTTTATATACAGCACCGCTGTATGCAAAGCACCTCCTTACCCAAAGCACTGCTTTATATACAGAACACCCATCACAGCCAAAGCGCCATGGCATCCATAGCGCTTGATGGTTTCACCCAGCGCTGAACACGCGTCGGCACATCCGGGGTCAAGCCGTCTGTCTGCGCATCCAGCGCTGGTAGCACTTGGCCTTCCATGCGGTCTTGATCTGATCTTCGAGCAGCGCACGGGCAGGTGCGACCTGGGCATGAGTCGGCAAGCCCTGACTGAGCTTCTTGAGCTGATACTTGACCACCGCCATATTGGCGACCGAGGCCAACGGCTTGCTCTTCCACGCAATCGGACGGAGGCTCGGCGCACTGTCCTTGCCTGCACGCCACTCATTGGGCAGGTCAGGGTTAATCGCCAATGCAGTTGCAATGCCGGCCATCGCCACACCGGCATCCATCACCTGCTGGGCCACTGCCTGTCTGCGGATACCGCCTGTGACCATCAGCGGCATGGTCGCGATCTGGGCGATGTCCTGCGCAAATTCGACAAAGTACGCCTCACGTGCCAGCGTGCGGCCATCACGCGCCTCGCCCTGCATCGCCGGTGCCTCATAGCTGCCGCCCGACAGCTCGATCAGATCGACATGCAGCGGATTGAGCAACGCCACCACCGCCTTGGCATCGACCGCATCGAAGCCCCCGCGCTGGAAGTCCGCCGAATTCAGCTTCACCGCAACCGTAAAGGCCGGTGCGACCTGAGCCCGAATCCCTGTCACGATCTCGATCAGGAGACGCGCACGGTTCTCAAGACTGCCTCCCCAGCGATCCTGCCGCTGATTGCTGAGCGGTGACAGGAACTGACTCAGCAGATAGCCATGCGCCGCATGGATCTGCACACCAGAGAAACCGCTCTGTTCTGCCAGCATTGCCGTGCGGATAAAGCGTTGCTTCACATCGTCGATATCCGCTGCAGTCATCTCCTTGGGCACGGCAAAGCGATTGGAGAAATTACCCAGATCCAGTGCCACTGCGGAGGGTGCAAGTGTCTCTTGCCCCAGTGCAACCGGCATCTGCCGCCCGGGATGATTGATCTGCATCCACACCTGTGCGCCTTTGGCCTTGGCCGTCTCGGCCCAGCGCTTGAAGCGTGCCAGATGTTGATCATTCTCCAGCACAACGCCGCCCGGGCCCGTCATGGCACGCCGATCCACCATGACATTCCCGGTGATGATCAGCCCGGCCCCGCCCTCTGCCCACGCCTGATAGAGCCGGATGAGCGCGTCGGAGGGGGCATGGTCGGCATCCGCCATGTTTTCTTCCATCGCCGCCTTGGCGATGCGGTTAGGCAAGAGACTGCCATTCTGCAACTGTAACGGGGTGAACAAAGTCATGCTTTACTCCTCGTGTGATGAGGACTAGACTCTAATATTAAAGTTAACTTTAAGGTCAAGAGGTATTGTGATGAAAATTGGCGAACTGGCAAAACAAACCGGACTGGCCGCCTCGCGCATTCGCTATTATGAGTCCATTGGCCTGCTCAAGACCGTAGTCCGTCAACAAAACGGCTACCGCGAATACCCCGATGAGGCCCTGCTGATGCTCAATCTCATCACCTGCGCCCAGCAGGCGGGCTTTACGCTGGATGAGATCAAGCGCATCCTGCCCGAGGACTTGGGCCACTGGCAACACGAACAACTGCTGACGACTTTAAAGCAGAAAATTGCTGACATCGAAGTCATGGAGCAGCGCCTCGCCATCACCAAGATGCATATGCAGGCACTGGTACAGCGCATCGAGCAACGTCCGGAGGGCATTGATTGTGAAAGCAATGCCAAATCGATTCTGAATCGGTTCAGCCCGGACCAACTGATGATCTCTGCCGATCTGATCACCACGCGCTGATGATTGATGACTCGCGCTTTGAGGCGCAAGGAAAAAACGCCGCCATGCAAAAAAGCGCCGAGACTCACGCTGGCGCTTTTTGGCGGGTTCCAGTCGTTGATCGACCGGACATAAAACGGATACCTATAGGGCGACCATCTCAAAGTCCGACTTGGCGACCCCGCAGTCCACGCAGACCCAACTGTCCGGCACATCCTGCCATAGGGTGCCAGGTGCAATCCCCTCGTCCGGCATGCCTAGTGCTTCGTCATAGATAAAGCCACAGACCACGCACATATACTGTTTCATTCGACATCCTCAAAAACGACCGCTTCAGCAGCCGACGCGTCAACCTCGAGAGTATTCGCCAAAGACGATGCATGTGCTGCGCGCAGATTGGCGGCAAAGTCACCGTATTTGACCATCAGTTCGGCTTTACGCTCAGGGTCCCAGTTGATCTTGCTTAAGTCGCCCTTGTAGTGCTCGATCACCCGTTTATCCATCAGCTCCGACCACAGCGACGGCACATAGGCCGGGAACATCATCGAGGTATAGCCACCAGGCAGTTGCGGCGCTTCCGCGAAATGCCGTAGCGCCTGAAAGCTGCGTGTGGGATAGGCATGATGGTCCGAATGACGTTGCAGCTGGTACAGCACGAGATTAGTGATGCGATAATTGCTGTTCCAGCTATGCTCAGGCTGGGTGCGCTCGTATTTACCCGAGGCGTCTTTCTGGCGCATGAGGCCATAGTGCTCGATATAGTTGACCACTTCCAAGAGGCTGGCCCCATAGGCGCCCTGTGCAATCAGGAACGGAATCGCCCGTGGCCCGCTGATGGCGACATTCAGACCCACAAAGCCCGCCGTGATGGCCCAGCCCTGCAAGAGTTCGTTTTGCAGCGACCAGAAGGATTTGCCTTTGCGCGCAAGGCGATTTCTCTCAATCTCGATGGCTGATTTCATGCCGCCGATCACGGTGCGCGGCAGGAATTTCCAGAAACTCTCGCCCAGACGGCTGCTGGCCGGATCTTCCGGGGTTGCCACCCGCAGGTGATGACCGAAATTATGCTCGACCGCAAAGTGCGTATAGAAGGAGGGCGCCAGCGCCAGCATGGCAGCGATGCGGTTTTCTTTCTCGCGCTTATGGCCCAGCTCGTGACCGGTATTAATGGCGATGCCATTCAAAGTCCCCACGCTGATGGTGATACCGACACGGTCCGCCATGGGGACGTTCTTTCGTGTGGCCAGATAGCAGCCGAGCATGGTCATCAGATACTGCGACGGGATAAAAGCCTTGGTGATCAGATTATAGTAGGGATCATTCTCAAGGCCCGCGATGGCGTCCAGCGGCGGGTTGCTCTCATCTTCACCCAGCATACGGTCCAGTGTCGGCAGCACCACAAACTCAAGCGCCGGACCAAACCATGCCAATGCGCGTAGTTTTTTTGGTGCGACGGCATAGCCCAAGAGTGCAGCAGTACCGATCACCGGCATGGCGGGGCTGAGCAGCCACTGATAGCGTTTAGGATCTTTCCAGCCTGCTTGGGCGGCATCCATCGTCTCACGCGACCGCGTCATAAAATTCTGAAAAATCATGTCATCACCCTCATATCTGAGAAAGGATCAGCAATAGGCATCGGGAATATGCCCGAGCGTGCGTATTGCTTGTTGATCGTCATATTAGGCGTATACTGTCGGATGAGACAGATCATTTATTGCCACTCATGGATCATTTATTGACATTCGCCAGTCCGATCCAGTGTCAAGGAAGCATCTCCATATGCAAATCACCTTCCCCAGTATTTACCTGCGTCACCTGATTGATTTTGTGAAAGAGCATCACATCGATGTGGCGCGCTGGCTGAGCCACTACCATATCTCGCTGGCCCAGCTCGACGAGGCGGAGATACAGATCGACCTGCACACCCTGCAGGCCGCCGTGCTGGATGCCCAGCGCTTTACGGGTGAGCCCGCCCTCGGTCTGCTGATCGGTGCACGCCTGCAGGCGAATATGCACGGTATCCTCGGCTATGCCGCCAGCAGTGGCTCGACCTTGCGGCAGGTGATCATGCTGTTTGAGAAATTCCTGCCGCTGCGCAATTCCTTGCTCAATATGAGCCATCGCATCGAGGCGGATGAGGTGTTGCTGCTGTTTCACGAATCGGTGCCATTGGGCGACAGTCAGCGGACATTACTGGAAGCCACCATTCTGGCAATCAAAAAGATTCTGGATTTTATTCTGGTCGGCAAGAATCCCGTCCTGCGGGCGGCCTTTCCGTTTGAAGAAGATGGCTGTCGGGCATTGGCGCGCGAGCTGTTTGGCTGCGAAGTCGAGTATGCGACCGGCTGGGCGGGATTTGTCCTGGCCGCCTCCCTGCTCGATCAGCCGCTTCGCACGGCCGATCCGCAAGCCTTTCAGGATGCCGCCAGCATCTGCGAGCGTGAGCTGAACCGCATTGCCTTGCAGACCAGCCTGGCGGTACAGGTGCGGCGACTGATGTTTGAGAATCCCGGCCACCTGCCCTCGCTGGCACTGACGGCACGGTTACTGAATATGACACCGCGTACCTTTCATCGGCGACTGCTGGATGAAGGCACCTCATTTCGCGCCCTGCAAGAAGAAGTCCGTCATGCATTGGCGGTCGAATACCTGCGCAGTGGGCGTCTGTCACTCGGCGAGATCGCCTATGCGCTCGGCTATACCGAGATCGGCAACTTTCGCCGCGCCTTTAAACGCTGGGAGCAGACGCCGCCGTCGCTGTATCGACAGCAGCATCAGGTTTGATATACAAAGAGATCGTCTGCTATGGATTATCGTGCTTTTATGCAGGGCTGCCGAGTGCAACTGTTCCTTGCGTCGCGGTGAAGCAGCGCTTCCTTGCGTCAGAGGTAAAGCAGTGCTTTATCCCTTCCTCAGGAGGGCGAGCTGGTCAGGTAAAACGCTGGCACGAAAAAGGACTTTTGCCGACGATTGGTCAGTCATTCGTTCCGCCGGCGGCAGGCACACGCAGATAAAAATCCCTACAGTAAAAATTTACCATAGGGAACCCGTTAATCTGACGTCAATGAGTCTAAAGACTGCCCTCTCATTCAACAGTCACATTACAGATGCATCTGGAAGAACGGAATCACCTTGGCCAGTGCTGGCTCTACCGCCTGCGGCCGATCATACAGATCATAGTGCGAGACGCCTTTGATCTCGACCAGCTCCTTCACCTCAGCACGTGCGCGCTCCATGATCTCATGACCATCGCGATAAGCGCCGAAAGCACCGGGCTGATCCCCGATCACCACCATCATCGGCTGAGTCAGCAGGACCTCAGCATAGTTAAAGGCATCCCATGTCGCCGCCGCACTCAAGTGCGAAAACAGAAAATTCACGCTGCCATGTGGCTGTTGTCCACGTGCGGTCCTGTAATAGTCCGTTGCCTCTAAAATATCGATATCTGTGATTCCCGCTTGTCGTGCGGCCTCAACGGAGGGCGGCAGTACATCCTGCACGACGAGATCCGCACCACGAGCCTCAGCGGTACGCAGAGTCGCAAACGTCTCTAATGCCGCGATGATCGGCTGTCCGGTAAAGCCTGCACGCATCAGACGACCAAAGTTGACCCCGGTGATCGACACCACCGCCCTGATGCGGCGCTCGGTCATGGTGGCATTCAGCACATAGCCGCCGCCACCACAGATACCCAGTGCACCGATGCGTTGCTCATCGACATAAGGCAGCGTCACCAGATAGTCCACGGCGGCGCGGATGTCTTCGACTCGCTGATAAGGATCTTCGATGCGACGTGGCGCACCTGAGCTTGCGCCTTGATAGGCCGCATCGATCGCCAGCACGACAAAGCCAGCCGCAACCAGCGCCTTGCCATAGACATTGCCGGAGGTTTGCTCTTTACAGCTCCCGATGGGATGCACCGTGACGATGGCGGGATACTTCTTGTGCTCATCAAAGTCAGCGGGCAGGTACAGATCGGCAGCATTCTCAAGGGTACGGTTTTTAAACATGATGGGTTGAATGATGGTTTGCATGGTATTCACCTTTTTTAAATAGAAGGAACCTGACAGCCACCGATCACGATGGCTGGGCGAGCAGGACAACAAGGGCTTCAATAAGAGCAGTCGCCTTACAGCGTGCGAGCAAAGAACGGCGCGAGGACCGACACCGCTTCATCGACGTATTTGGGCACATCGTAGAGTTGCATGTGATTAGCACCTTCGACCGCGTGGACATGTTTGTCTGTAGTGGCAGCACGTTTAAACAGATCATCGCTCATCCACTTGCTGCCTGCGGCACTGCCCGCCACGATCAGAAGCGGCTGCGTCAGAAAAACTTCAGCCAGATTAAAGGCATCATAGGTGATGAGCTGGTTAAAGCTGCGCGTGGTGCCAAAGCCCGGTGCAGTCGGATACGCGCAGCGAGGGGTGTGGTAATACTCCCAAGCTTCGAGCAGTTCCTGATTGGGAGCGTCTTCTTTACGCAGCGGCGCCAGTGCAAAGGTCTGCGTCTCGGCACCACCGGCCTCGGCGGTACGTGCCGCAGAACCGGCACTGAGAACCGGGATGGCATCGGTAGATGCCACATGGCCCTCCCAGCCATTCCTAAACATCGCGCCGATATTGACCGCACTCACGGTACCCACAGCCTTGATACGACGATCATTGATGGCGGCATTGGCGGTATAGCCTGCACCGGCGCAGATGCCCATCGCACCGATCCGATCCTGATCCACATAGCGCAAGGTGGTCAGATAGTCGATCACGGCGCTGATGTCTTCAGTGCGGATAGAGGGGTTTTCCAGTTGGCGCGGTGTGCCGCTGCTCTCGCCTTGATAGGACGCATCAAAGGCGATGGTGACCAAGCCCTGCTCTGCCAGTTTGCGGGCATATAGACCTGCGGTCTGCTCTTTGACACCGCCACCGGGATGGGTCACGACGATGGCGGGGTATGTTTTACCCTCATCAAAGCCTTCAGGAAAATAAATCACGGCAGCGAGCGTGATGTGCTGACCGTTGTTGTTCAGGACACTGACTTTTTTCATGATCTACGACTCCAGAGAGAATACGGTATGGACCGTGGCTCACGTTTAGGGGTCTGCGTGAGCGTCTGGAATCAGTATAGGCGCGGGGTGGCGGGATGCTTTGTCCGATCCGCCGAGAGAATTGCCTAATGTGATGGAATGGAGAAATGAGAGGCTAATACACGACTGCATGACGCCGATATGCAAAGCAGCCCTCGGTGCGACATATGACTGATCGACTTAGGCTCAAGTCTGAGCAAATCAGGCAAACGCCGAAACCGATACAGGCAAGCTCGACATCACAGGCAGACCCATGATCAGCGCCGGATCATCCTTCATGCGCTGGATATCGCGCTGCGGCGGCTCGCCGAATAGCCTGCGATATTCACGGCTAAACTGCGAGGCACTCTCATAGCCGACCCGGATGGCTGCATCACCGGCGTCGATGGACTCATTCAGCATGAGGAGCCGAGCCTCCTGCAGACGCAGTTGCTTCTGATATTGCAAGGGACTCATGCCCGCAACCGCCCGAAAATGCTGGCGGAACGTCGAGGGGCTCATATGCGAGCGCTCGGCCAGCGCATCCATGGCGATGTTCTGGGTGAAATTCTGCTTGAGCCACGCCAGTGTCTTGGCGATCTTCTGTCCCGGCGAATCTGCCGCCACCAGATGGCGTAACGCCGGCCCAAATGGCCCGGTCAGAAGCCGGATTGTAATCTCCTCGACGATTAACGGTGCAAGCTTGGGCAAGAGTAGCGGCTCATCCAAGAGTCGCACCAGACGCAGCACAGCATCCAGTAGCAATGGGTCCGTGGGCGCAACAGACACCGCAGACACACGAGCATCCGGCGATATCGGCGGCAGATCCAACTCCGCGACTAACTGCAAGATCTGCCGCGCATCCAGACCCACCCGCAGCCCCAGAAAAGGCTCCTGCACACTTGCCCCCGAGATATGCGTGACGACAGGCAGATCCATGGTGGTCAAGAGCAACTGCCCGGGACCATAGTCGTAGACCTGATCGCCATGCACCATGCGCTTCGCCCCCTGCACCGTGAGCGCAAGGCCCAGCTCATAGATGCATGGCATCGGCTCGGTCGCCTGACTGCGCCGGTAGAGCGTCAGTGCCGGAATGCGGGTCGTAAAATTGCCGTCGTTCTGGGCAAAACGCGCCAGTATGTGCGCCAGCTGCTGGCATGGCTGAGACGAGGATGAATGGATGGGATTGGACATCGTTCACCCCAAGGCATGGCAAAATAAAAGACATGGATCAGTTTAGCACCAATCCACATCTGATTGCTCTTTCTGATGCATAGCCGTCAAATCAGGCAAGCCAACCAGCGCCACATCAAGGGTCAGATACGGCTATTTACTTGCCGGACGGCACGAGGACTTGCAGGACTTTGATCGGATTTTCATCTGCTGCCGCTGCGATATCGCTGATCGTCTCGTCGTTGGAGGTCACGGTGTAGCCTGCCTGCGTCAGATGTGCCGCCAGATCCTGCGGCGTGGTCTTAAACACAGGGGCAAGCGTGGTCAGCGATGCCTGTGTCAATACACGTACCACCCGACCATTGGCATTACCACCGCCACTCTTGTGACTGCCCATCCATGCGAACGGGACTGCGGCGATGACACACAGCAGGATCGGGATGATCAGCGTATGGTAACGGCGATAGCCCATCAGGCCGTTCCAATTCTTGGTCAGATGCAGGATAAACGGTAGCACCAAGAGCATGCTGAGCCACTCGTGCATCTCATGAAAAGTGCCCGACGCCAAATGAAAAAACAGTGCCACACCCGATACCAGCGACACCAGAAACAGCCCCGCCGTCAGCGGCGTTGCCAGTCGATTGATGATGACCTTCAAGATACCTTCCCCCCGATGAATAGCAAAGCTGCAGCAGCCCATGCTGTGCACAAACTCAAAGTCCTGTAGGCGCTCAATTTAAACGTCTTATTTTTTAAACGACATGCTTTTTAAACGCTTTTTTAAGACGCCATAGTTTGCCAGTGCAACGCGGACACAAAATGACAAAATCACTCCACAGTGTTGATTTTATTTAAACAACTGTGGAAATAGTCAGCATCTCCGCAAACCAATCACGTCAGACGGTAATTTTGTGTGGTGAGCAGTGCCGGTTTATGCGGATCGTCGTTCATCTCGCGCAGGTCGATCTCCAGCACATTGCACAGCGCATCGAGCGGCAGATCGTTATCGTCAAAGCCAAATGGCTCCTCCAGCTCTTCTGCCAGCGAATCCAGCGCGATAAAGGTATAGGCCGTGAACACCGACACCAGCGGGGTCAGATAGTGCAGGCTCGACACCAGCGTAAAGGGGAAGAGAATGCAGAACAGATAGACTGTACGATGCAGGATCAAGGAGTAGGCAAACGGCACCGGCGTATTCTGGATGCGCTCACAGCTCGCCAGCACATGCGAAAAGTGGTTCAACTGCTGATCCAGATGTCGATACAGGATGTCTGACAGTTGGCCTTGCGTACGCTGCGCTGCCAGCCACTCACCCATCAGGAGCAGGATACGGCTGCATGGCGAGCGACTGGCCGCAACAGCCACCAGCTCATCAGAGCTCAGATAACGCTTCAGCACCCCGTCATCCGGCAGACGACGCAGCGTCAGCCTGAGCGCATGGGCAAAGCCGATCTGCAGATTGACCAGATGCGCCACCGCTTGCGGGTCTGCTGCGAACAAGGTCTTGCTCTCGCGCGTCAGATCGCGCGCGGCGATCAGCAGTTGCCCCCAGAGCATCCGCCCTTCGACATAGCGGCTATAGCTGGCATTGTTGCGAAAGCCCAGAAAGATCGAAATCGCAACACCAATGATGCCGAACTGCGTACTGCTGATCGACACCCCAGTCGCATCATAGAACGGCTCCAAAAACAGCACACCGATCGAGATCAGCAGGATAAACAGCAGACGTCCACGGATATTGGTCAGCACAGAGCCATGCCAGACAAACAGACGCAGAAACCAGTGCTGGGGCGGGCGAATAATCATGTTAACCACATCAAAAACTGAATCTCGCCATCTTGACGGCAGAATGCAATGCGCGTCAATCATTTCCATGCAGATGCAGCGCCCGCATCACATCAGTCAACCCAACTACAAGTGAGTTTCACCAACAGCCTGCATTTCTGTTCACGTTCACTTACAGACTTTATGATCAGAATATGGTCACATGAAGCAGCATCACGGATGACGCATATCCCTTCTTCGTGTTGCAACTGATACACCGACTATACAATCGTTCCGACTTCCTGCCCGAGGTGATCGATCATGAGTTCAAGCAGCACGCTCGCCACACCCCGCACACCACGCACCAGCCGCGCCTATCGCAAAATCTCAGAACTCCTGCGGCATGCCGATGTGGAAGTCAATGGCAGTAGGCCATGGGATATCCAGATCCATGACCCGCGCGTGGCGGACCGGATTATGGTCATGGGCGCGATCGGTCTCGGCGAAGCCTATATGGATGGGCAGTGGGACGCAGAGGCAGTGGATGAGTTCATCTATCGCCTGCTCATTTCGCACTTTGCTCGCCATATCCATCCGTTGCCCTTACTGCTGTCGGCTATCGAAGCCCGCTTGGTCAATCTGCAGACCCGGCGCCGCGCATGGCAGGTCGGCAAAGTCCACTATGATCTGGGCAATCGCTTCTTTGAGACCATGCTCGACCCGCGCATGACCTATAGCTGTGGCCTCTGGAGCGGCGGTGCATCGACACTGTCGGAGGCACAGGAAGCCAAGCTGGATCTGATCTGCCGCAAGCTGCAACTGGAGCCCGGCATGCGACTTTTGGACATCGGCTGCGGCTGGGGTAGTCTGATGGGCTATGCCGCCGAGCACTATGGCGTGTCTTGTGTTGGCGTCTCGATCTCCAAGGAACAGGTCGCCTATGCCCAAGCCCGCTACGCTGATCTGCCGCTCGACTTCCGCCTGCAGGACTACCGCGAGCTGCTGAATGACAGCTCGCTGCACAAGCGTTTTGATCGTGTCGCCAGCGTCGGCATGTTTGAACATGTCGGGCATAAGAACTATCGTGACTTCCTGACTGTCGCCAACCGCTGTCTGGTCGATGACGGTTTGTTTCTGCTACACACCATCGGCAAGAGCCGCGCTAATAACAAAAATAACCTCTGGATACGCAAATATATCTTCCCCAATGGCGAGGTTCCGGCTTTCGGTCATATCATCAAGGACGCAGGCGGACTCTTCGTCATGGAGGATCTGCATAACTTCGGTGCTGACTACGACCCGACCCTGATGGCGTGGCATCGCAATTTCGAGGCGGCATGGCCTGAGTTTAAGGATGAGCTGGGCGAACGTTTTTACCGCATGTGGAAATTTTATCTGCTGTCCTGTGCCGGTGCCTTCCGCGCGCGCAATGTGCAATTGTGGCAGTGGGTTTTTTCCAAAAAGGGCCATATTGGCGGCTATCAGCGTCCAGAGCTGGTGTGCGCAAGCGATCAAGGCATGCTGCTGGTGCCGGATGATCTTTAAAAACGGATTGGAATGTTTCTGAATTCAAGTGACTCAACGACATATCGTGAGTCACCGACATTAAATGTCGTTATGTCTGAAAATCCGGCTCCAGTGCCACACCATCCTGCAAAACGGATAACACGCATCCCGACCAGCCGTGCACGATCAGTCCGCCTTCGACACTTTCAGTCTCGATAAAATCATCCTGACTTGTCATCCCGCTGACATCAACAATCTCAATCATCACCCCGGACTCAATCCAGTATTTTTCGGTCCACGGCTCGACGATCAGATACATTCTCTTGGGTGAACGATTGGTGTATATCATTTTTCTGATCATGATCTGCTGTACGGCTGATTATGGTTAAGGTTATGGTGGTTGAGCATCAATGCCATTCCCCCGATATTGCTTAGCTTTGCGCGAATGATCAAGACTTTCGGACTTCAAGTGTTACCATGCAGGGCAATATCCATCTCCAGAGGGCGGATGCCTTGGATTATATATATCAACAATCAACAAGATCGGTCATCTTCGGCATCCTCTGCTGCATCTGCATATACACAGGGTTATCCACAGCCTTTGCTGACACACCCAGCTTCATGAACTGGACCGACCCTACACCGTCCAGCCTTGCGCCATTCGACGGCAATGCCGAGGCCATCGCCAGCCTCGCCGGCACCAGCATCTTTGTCTACCCGCATCCCCGATCCAATGCCGCCTTCCCCTACACTCACGGCCCTGCCAGCTATAGCGGTGTGCAGTACGTGACGGGCGCGCTGGTGGTCGATGCCACCCCGAGTCAGGTCGAGCGTGTATTGTCGAACTACACTGACTATACCCACATCTTCCCCAAGATCACCAAAGCCGAGATCCTCGCCAACGAGATGCACGGCAACTGGAGCAGCGAGGCCAATGCCACCATCCGCAGCATCGTGCGCTACCACATGCTGATCAGTGTGCCGGTGCCGCTCCTGACCTTCGATGAAGACCTCATCATGCAGCATGAGCGCACCCATCACAGCATTTCAACCCTCATCGTCTCGGCACCGATCCAGTATGGCTCGGGCAAGTTTGAGTGGTTCCCGCTCAAGAACAGCAAGACGCTGGTGACGCTCACCCAGTGGGCCGACCTTGATCATCCGACGGGCTTTCTGGTCAGTACGATCTTTAGTGCGCTACCCGAGATCAAGCTTGCGCTGCCCTATGGCATCGATGGCTTTGTGATGCAGGCGCTGCGTGAGCGCTTTAATCACGACATCCTGCCCAAGCCCGCGACTGAGAACAGCGTGATGCCTCAGGTGAATCTGACGCCTGCGCAGGAGGCACAAGTCACGAAGCTCTTACAGCCCGGTGGCCTGGTACAGTTTGGGCATCCGCCAGTGCAGTTGGTCCATCCTGAGCATCCCGATATGCTGTGGTTTGTCTCGTCGTATTATCTGATGCCGGAGTCGGCGGCACGGTCACGTGAAACGCTGGCCAATCCGCAACGTTTCCCCGACATCTACCGGCAGGTACGCCATGTCGATACGACGCCGCTGCCCAATGGCGCGACCGCGAACGACATCAAGATCGGGATCGGCATCGGTATCCTGTCGATCCCGATCTGGACCAAGCTCAATTATGTACCGGATACGGCCACGGGCAATGTGCAGTTATATTCGACCGGCGGGGATATCGAGTGGGTGCAGGGGCGCTTGCAGTTTAAAGCTTTAAATCCGCAGAGTACGCTGATTGGGCTGACGGCGGCGGGGCATCTGGGTGATCATCCGCCGTTTCCGTTGAGTCTGGGCAAGAGTCTGCCTTACTTAGACTATCTGTCTGCGGCGGGGGCTGCGCCGGTGGTGTTTGATAAGGCAAAAGTGTGGATGAAGAAGAATGGGGCAAAGTAGCGTTTTTAAAATGGCGAGTACTTAAAAAAGTCTATACTTAGTTAAGATCTAAAATTTTTTGGGGCCTGATCCATGGAGTTAGACATACAAATATGGCTATATGCTGATCGAGAGCGAGCAATTGTCGAGGTATGGTTAGATAAGCATCATTTGGCCGATATCAGTGATGAAGAAGGAACGGAGACTTATCTTATTGAAATTTAACAAAAACAAGACGGAAGCCCGTGGAGTATAGAATACGAAGAGCTGATACAAGCATTAGACAAAGCGAAGGAACGTCTGCGTTATTATGGAACAATTACGTTTCATTAGGCCCCAACTGTCTTGGGCTGGATTCAGTCCTCCCTCTCACCTTACAACATGTTAAATACCATGAAGATACCAATGACTGCCACGATCAGGGCTTATCGTATACTCAGATATCTGACACCCTATAAAAGCGCAGAGCATCTCGATCAAGCCTCATCTATCGCAAACTCAGACATACTGGGGAATTTGCTAGGCTGTTATTTTAATCAAAATCAAGATAATGGATCGGTGAAAGTATTTGATTTTGGCTTGGAGTGGATGGCTGACGATGTATTTAAATCTATTCAATATGTAGATATAGACGATCTCACCGTGGATGTGAGTAAACCCTGTGAAATCAAATTACTCCTCAGAAATGGTCAAACCGAAAGTTTACCTATAGATGGTCATGTTGGTAAGTTTTATGATTCTTTGGAATTTCTTCGATTTCTAATGCGAGTACGCGCAGATCTCCTTTAGTCCAAACAGAGTGCAATAAGCCTCTACTTATTACCCTTTTTCAATCCTCATCTCTCAACCGCCCAGTCACACCCCACCGCTCGACTCGATGACCAAAAGGCGCATAATTATTGAACTTTTTGCACCTTACACACCCCATCCCCCTACGACACAATTGGAACGTGAACCCGCAGACATGCGGCCTATCAGCATACAAGGCAACCCATATGTCTCAACTCCAAGGCAAAACCATCTTCATCACCGGCGGTAGCCGCGGTATCGGCCGCGCCATTGCTCTGAAAGCAGCAGAAGCCGGCGCCAACGTCATCATCGCCGCCAAGACCACGCAGGAGACCGGCAAAGTCTCAGGCACCATCTTTAGCGTCGCAGACGAAATCAACGCCGCAGGCGGCAAAGCCCTGCCGCTGGTGCTCGATGTACGCGACGACCAGCAGATCACTGCCGCCATCGCCAAGGCTGCCGAAACCTTCGATGGCATAGATGTCCTGATCAATAACGCCGGTGCGATCTCCCTGACCGGCGTCGAGGCGACCTCGCTTAAGCAGTACGACCTGATCCAGACCATCAACCATCGCGCCACCTTCATCGCCGCCCAAGCCGCTCTACCCTACCTAAAGAACTCCGACAACCCCCATATCCTGAGCCTCTCCCCGCCCGTCAATATGTCGCCCAAGTGGCTCGGTATGCTCGGACCCTATGCGCTCTCCAAGTACGGCATGACCATCCTGACCCTCGGCATGGCCGAGGAATTCCGTCAGTACGGCATCTCCTGCAATACCCTGTGGCCTGCCACCTATATCGCCACCGCCGCTGTGTCCAAAAATCTCGGCGATGACGCGACTCAGCATGTCAGCCGCAAGCCTGAGATCATGGCGGATGCCGCCTATGCGATCATTAGCAGTCCACGCGGGACGTTTAATGGTCTGAGTGTCACGGATGAGGAAATCTTGGCCCGTATCGGCGTGACAGACCTGAGTCACTATGCCTGTATCGAAGGGAATACCAATCTGCAGCGGGATTTCTTTTTGGATTGAGGATTTTTTTGGGATTGATCCCGCAGGCACAGGATGAGCCAAAGTCCATTCTGTGCTCACTTTTGACCATAAAGAAGTTTAAAAAGACCACGAATAAACCATCTGCGTGCATGACAATTCAGGCCATAAACCACGATGAAATTCGCGATCAATTCATATACAATAAAAATTTAACAAACTGTATTATATAATAAATACGTCAGGGTATTATTCCAACTCGGGGCTCAACGGCGACATCGAATATAACCCTATGGTTTAAATAAATGGTCATTATTTCATCTCTGCTTTATTTTAGATTCACCACACATCATCAAGGAAGACCGCTATGCAGCAGACCCACTACTACACGCGACTCACACCACTCGCCCTGTCACTTCTCCTCGCGGCATGTGGTAGCAGTAATGACTCAACAAGCCCCAGTCCCACGCCAGCACCAACCCCTGTACCCTCTGCATTCACTCCACAGACACCACAGGTGGGTGATACCTACCAGTACACACAGACGACGGCTCTAAGCAGCGGGATCAACCAAACCTCGACATACACCAATCAAGTCGGCTTTGTCGGCAGTGATGGCGGCTATATCGTCAATCAATTCGATGCCAGCGGTAATTTCCTGAATGCCACAGCATTTACCGCTGCCAACGCCATCACCGCCGCACCATTGGGCAATGCCAGCAATACCGGCGGCACCTTCAGTCCGGCCCTACAGCAGTTTACTTACCCGTGGTCAGTCGGTCAGACTTACAGCACAACGACCGCCCTATCCGGCATGTCAGGTCCGGGACCCAACGGACCACTACAGCTCTCCCGACTGACCTATAATGGTCAGATCCAGTCCTATGAGAGCGTCAGCACTCCGGCGGGCACATTCAATACACTCAAAGCCACGACCAGTATCACCAATACGCTGGCCAATACCTCAGTCACACAGACGTGCTGGATGGATGTGGTTACTGGCGTCTATGTCAAATGTCAGGTACCTGTCTCGGGTGCAAGCCCAGGTACAATTACGATTCTGCTCAATCAGATCAGCCATCAGGCCAATGCCAGCTTTGTGCTCACCGGTACGTTCCCAGCCACAGGCATGGCGTCCTACAGCACAGCACCAGCTAACCTGAACCAGATCTACCTCACTCCCGGTGAGCAGAATGCCAACGGTTATCTGGAGAACCAGTCAGGGACTATTGCATTGACCAGTAGTCAGCAGGTCACATGGACAATCACGGTCAACGGGCAGAACACGAGCATTCCGACCGGCAGTTCGGCACAGACGTTAAATACGGTGCCGATGACCTTCAGTGCGACAGCCACTGCATTAAACTGGAATACCACCATGCCAAGCAGCAGCACAGCCAGCCCGTTTACGGCGACTGTGACGGCACATCTGGCGAGCGATCCATCCAAGACGGCATCCGTTAGTGTGCAGATTTTCCCACAGACGATGGCGATTACCCTGTAGACGGGCAAATAATTGATAGGTGGTGAAACTTCACCGCCTGCTAAATATGGAAGGTGCAATAAGCCAAAGCGCATTGCACCTTCCTGCATAGATTTAATGGGTGATTGCGGATTTCAATGCGGCATAGTGCAATGCGCCGAGGCTTATTGCACCCTACACTTGTTCCATAAAACCGTTTTCTATGATCACGAAAAGTTGGTCAGATATGAGTTATTCACAAAAGATAGATTCGGTGAGGTCATCAGTAGTGGTTGTTTTGACCCTCATGGAAATAAGATCGATGACATTCCTATCCTGCGACTGTTTTGAGCATAGAGAGAAAGATGCTCAACTAACCCTTCACGAATAAAAAAGACCCACGACCAAGCGGGCCCCGTCACAACGACAAAAGAAAGCGGCACACAGCGCATCATGACTGTATACCGCAGGGATGGATTAAGCCGCCTGTGTCTTTTTCTGAGTCATAAACACATAGTGATCTAAAGGAAAATGCCTACTCTTCCAAGCGGCCTCAAACGTCGTCGAAGCACGGAATGGCACTTCGCCATGCTTGGTAAAATAGTAGCTATTTGCACTCTGACAGCTCGGATTGGAGAAAACCTGACGGTCTTTACGCGACAGAATATCGGCCATATAGGCTTCTTGAGCTGATTTCTTGACCTCGATGGACGCCGCACCGACACGGCGGGCTTCACGCAACAAACGCACAATATGCGCCGAGCTATTTTCAATCAACGTAAAGAATGATGCGCCGTTATAGCCGTATGGACCAAAGATCGAGAAGAAATTGGGGAAACCAGCCACTGAAACGCCTTGATACGCACGCAAGCGATTAGCATCCCAATCATCTGCAAGGTTGACACCATTGCGCCCAAAAGCAGCATAAGTTGGCAACGCATCTTTATCGGTCACTTTAAAGCCGGTCGCCAGAATTAACACATCTAACTCATGCTCAACACCATTGGTCAGACGAATGCCTGTCGGGGTGATTTCTGCGATGCCATTGGTTTCCAGCACGACATTTGATCGATTAAACGTCTTCAAGTAAGAGTTATGGAAGCTTGGACGCTTACAGCCAATCGCGTAGCTCGGGGTCAGTTTCTTACGTGTTTCAGGGTCATTGACCTGCGCGTCGATATAAGCGCGTGCGCCTTTCTCGATCAGATCAGTACCCGGGATCAGGCTATGATAATGCGCGGTAATCGGAAAGGTGAACTCAACGAATGCTTGGCTTGCCAGACGTGACACGGCTTTGATGCCCGGCACGGCCTTAAGGCCCAATCTCAGCGCGCTCGACAATGGGAAATCCGGCTTAGGCAAGCACCAGATCGGCGTCCGTTGGAACACCGTCAGTTGGCTCACGATCGGGGCAATTTCAGGGATGACTTGCACAGCCGTCGCACCAGTACCAATGATACCCACACGTTTACCGGCGAGATCCACCGAGTGATCCCAGCGGCTGGTATGCATGGTCTTACCCTTAAAGCTCTCAATGCCTTTGATATCGGGTAATTTTGGTTGGCTTAAAGGCCCACCCGCGTGGATCAGCCAGCGGGCTGTTAATGGACCTGAACTGGTCTCCAGTCGATACACGCTCTCGACTTCATCAAATACGGCTTGTTTGACGCGCGTGTTGAATCGAAACAGTTTTGCCAGTTTGTATTTCTCAACGCATTTCTCAGCGTAGGCTTTCAGCTCTCGGCCCGGGGCATAGCTGCGCGACCATGTACTGCCTTGCTCAAACGAAAATTGATAGCTGAATGACGGAATATCAACAGCAACGCCCGGATAAGTATTCCAATGCCAGACACCGCCCGGGCCACTGGCATCATCGACGATCAAAATATCGTTAAATCCAGCCTTACGCAGTGCGATAGCCATGCCAATACCAGAAAAGCCAGCACCGACGATCACTGTGTCATAGATGTGTGTGTTACTTGCTTCTGTATGAGAAGTCATAAATCAAACCCCAAAAAAAGGATTATTGCCCGATAAACCACCGCATCTCTCAGACCGACTCTGTCAAGAAGCACTGCATTTACAAGGCGTTGTCATTAAGAAACGCGATGAAAAGCGTTTATTTCACAAACTGATAGGAGAAACCCAAGAACTTGGCATACAGGCTCGGCGAGGCACGCTTCATCAGCCAGAACAGCTTGGCATCGACCTGCGGCGTGGTGTAGAGCTCGCCTTTATCCAGTCGATTCAGGGTCAGCTTGGCGACGTCGTCGCTGGTAGTCATGGCATAGTTCATCAGCGCATGATCAGCAAGCTTGGAGTAGCGACCGGGGATGCGGCCGTTCTTGATGATGTTGGTCGGCACAAGCGTCGGGCACAGCACATTGACCTTGATGTTAAATTTACGCAGCTCAGCCGACAGAGTCTCGGACAGTGACAGCACGCCGGCTTTGGTGACGTTATAGGCGGTCATCTCAGGCGCTGCACTATAGGCGGCGGCAGAGGCGACATTGATGATCGCGCCATGACCGAGTTTCTTGAACTTAGGCACGAAGTAATGACAACCGTGGATCACACCCCACAGATTGACATGCATACACCATTTCCAGTCGTCGAGCGACAGTTCGTCGAACTTACCGCCCAGACCCACACCGGCGTTATTGATCACCAGCGTGACCGGATGCTGCATCAGCGCTTCGGCTTGATCAGCCAAGTCTTTGACCTCGTCGGCATTGCCCACATCACACTTGAGCGCAAAACCCTTGGCACCCGCTTTCTCGATCAGTGCAACTGTTTCCTCAGCGGCAGCAAGGTTAATGTCGGCACAGACCACGGTGCCACCACGACGCGCCAGTTCTAGTGCAAAGCTGCGACCGATACCACTGCCCGCACCCGTCACGACCGCGTAGGCTTTTTGACTGGGTTTGATTTTTTTAGCAAATAAACTCATGATCATTCCAAAAAATGGATCAGCAGAGAGACCGTCCAGTGGCCTGATATACGTGTATATCAGGCACACACGACGAACCCATGGTTTTTAGCTTGTCATTCAAGCCGCGCGGACTGGCGGCACGAATTCTTTGACGAAGTAAGGTGTCAGTGCACCATTTTCCTCGAAGAGTTTGACCTTGTAATAGTCGAGATATGCGGTGGTATCGTGATCATTTGGATGGAAATCACGACGCAGGTAGTCAAAGATCTGGCCTTGGGTACTGCCGAATACGCCGTCTTTAGGGCTGAAGATCAGCTTGACGCCGCGACGGGCATCTTTCCAGAACTTACGTGTCAGCATGGCGGACGGCTTACGGAACACCGGCACAAAAGTGGTGGCAAATGGGATCAGACCCAAGATCGTGAAATACGCGAGGAAAAAGCCGCTCACACGCAAGGCATAGTTGCCGTTTAAAGTCTGATAGACATCATAGGCAATGTCTTTGTGCTCGGATTCCTCTAACATATGCCACATCCACAGTGCACGCGACTTGGCGTCGTCGGTGTAGTAGAACACCTCTTCGCGCTTCATCACGTATTCGGCCAGCACAGCGGTAAAGTGCTCAATACCTGCCATCAGCGACAGCTTAAGTGGCTGCGGGAACTGCAGGAAGACATACTTGAAGAACTGCTCACCCAAGAAACGATACAGCGACACCGGATAGTTGAGTTCCTTGATCGCATCGTTGTATTCATTGTGCAGCTTGGAGTGCAGCGCTTCCTGACCGATCAGGGCGGTGACGCGCTGCTTCAGCACGGGATCGGCGATGAAATTACGGTGATGGCGTGCGGTCTCGATCACGAGGTCCTCGCCATAGGTCAGAAATACAGACAGCGTAGCAAAGAAGATCGTCGCAAATTCATTGTTACGATAGAATTCGATATCAATCTTCTTGCCGTCAAAACCGATCTCGATATGACGAATCGGAATCGGTGCTTTACTGGCATAATCAGACACTATCGCCTGAGGATTGGCCTTAAATTTGCTCAGCACCGAGCTTTTGATTGCAGTCGCGATCATAGCAACACCTATGTTGAAAAATGGACGTGATGGCTCTGAGATGATGCAACCCTCCGGGATTGACTCATCCAATGACGACAACAGGGAAAAATTCAGAGACTAAATGTCAGAAAAACAAAGGTTCAAAAACAGCATGCACACGGCAAAGGGCCGCACGCGCAACATTAAGATAGTAGCGAAGGAAGGGGAGATAGTCTTTGGCAGGAACAGATCAACAGAAATGATACTTTTTGCAAATGCAAATTCTACCTATAGTACTCGAAAATAAACTGACGAACTATTCGGATTTCCGACAGATTATTCGGATATTGTTCAGATTTTAACTATATCGCTGTTATTATTAAGGTTATATCCATGACCCGCAAACCCAGTCAGCTCCGCGCCAAGCAAACCGTCGAAGACATCATTGATGCCGGGTTTCGCGCCATCATGAGCTATGGCGTCATGGGCACCTCGACGCGTCACATCGCCGATCTGGCCGAGGTCAGCGTGGGCTCTGTCTACGAGTATTTCAATGACAAAGAAGCCATCTTTGAGGCGATGAGCCAGCACTTTGTCGATGAGCTATATGCCATGCTCAAAACACTGCTCCCGGACATCATCAAGATGGAGCTGGCTCCGGCAGTCGAGATCATACTCCATCGTTTCCGTGATTTTCTCAATCAGCACGAGCAGCGCTATCTGATCTTTCTGCGCTATGCCAGCGACATGAACTACGTCAAGCACATCAATCAGGTTGAGCTCTTCCTGATGCGGTTGATCATGCAGTATATGGAGCATCACCCGCAGTATCTGAAGATCAAGGACTTTATCCCTACCCTCTATGTCTGTATCAACAGCGGGATTTTTAATGTGTTGCGCTACCTGATCATCCCAAGTCCGATGCTGACGTTTGATGATATGGTGCGCGCCCAGACCCGGATGGTGATGGTCTTCATGAATGCCGAAATGGCAGAGGCCGAACAAACCGCCGCTCAACGCTGAGACAACGGGGGGACCTCCTCTGCGGCAGGGGGCGCGACTGGTGCAGGTGAGGCGGGCGGTGGCGATGGCGGCTTTAAAGGATGGCTGAGGGTGTGGTAGAGCGGCGGCGACAGCGTACGCGAGACCATACTGGCGATCAGCGTCACCGCAACGAGGCTCAAGACCATCTCGTGCCCGTCGATCATCTCCATCACGATGATGGCCGAGGTGATCGGGGCCTGTGTGACGGCACTCAAGAAACTCGCCATACACAGAGCATAGATCAGGTGCGAATTATAGGCACTGCCAAACAACAGATGCAGATCGTTGCCTATCCCTGCCCCGATGGCAAGTGATGGCGCAAACACCCCGCCCGGCACCCCGCTAAAGTACGACAGCAGCGTTGCCAGCGCTTTTAACGGCGCAAAGCTGAGATCCATACTCTGACCCTGCATCACCATATGCTTGGTGATGCTGTATCCTGAGCCATTGATATCTCCCAGCGTCCACCACGACAGCATACTCACGCCCAGCCCGCAAGCTCCAGCAAACAGCACCGGATAGCGCTGCTTGATACGCTGTAACGGATGACCCGGATGCACGGTAAACCACAGCAACGCCCGGCTGAACAGCCCGCCAAGGATACCGCAGAGAACCGCAGAGGCGATCAGGGGCGCGATCACCGACGGCCTGACATGCTCGATATGCAGATGACCAAAATACAGATAATTGCCCTGCAAGGACGTCGAAACCATGCCGCCGATCACGATCGCCGTCAGCATCACGCCACTGGTGCGCTGCTCGACCTGACGCGACAACTCCTCAATGGCAAAGACAATGCCAGCCAGCGGGGTATTGAATGCCGCCGCGATGCCCGCTGCCCCACCTGCCAGCATCAGTTGATGTGGCGAGATGCGACTCATTATCGGCAGGAGACGACCTGCCGCGTGCATGATGGACGCGCCGACCTGTACCGAGGGTCCTTCGCGCCCGGTGGACAGCCCGCAGAGTACCGCCAGTGACCCGAGGCCAATCTTACCCAGCGCGATGCGCATCGATAGCAGACGCGACACATGCGGACTGTCTTTCGGTGCATGCAGGCTGGCGATTACTTGCGGAATCCCGCTGCCCTCCGCTCCGCTGAACCAGCGCCGCACCAGATAGACCACCAGCATCGTTCCCAGCGGCGTCAGCAGCAAGGACCAGTAGAGATGGTGTTGCTGCAACTGATGAAATGACGCCAGCGCCCAATCATTGAGCCGAATAAAAAGAACGATGAGCAAACCGACAAAGGCCGCACCAGACCAGACGATCAGCCGCTCCAGCCACAAGTCAAACTTGTGCAGTTCGATCTTCTGCAGATAAAACATTAACTCATGCATCAGCACATGCAACATATTCACAGAGGAAATCCACAACAGATGCCTTAAACACAGGCATCACAGGCCAATTCAATAAAGACTCAACAGACGTGCAGCCGGGATGCGCTCAAGCGTGCGACCCGATACAGCATAGTAGTGATGCCGGAAATAGTAATAAGTCTGATGATGCAACGTCACCTTGCGATAATGCGATGGCAGCGACATTGTCCGAGGCACTCCGCTACGAACCAACACCGGATGCACAGGCGCAGCGGCCGAATGTGCATGACCGGCCATGGGTGCAAGCAGAAAAGCGCCTCCGACCAGCCATATACGCCGAATCAGTGCAAAACCACGCCAGCGCTTCATCTCGGCGCTCCTTTGACATAAACGAATTCCACCACATCTTGTAAACGCTCACCCGACTCTAACGTCTGATCCGAATTTAAGAGTCGCTTGATCCGCAGCACTATCTGCTTATGTAATGCCCCATGCCCAACCAGATAACCCTTCACGCCCAACTCCCGATAATGCGCGATAGAATTCTGACCACTCCCGCCGCGAATCGGACGGTAGGCAACCAGCATCAGACGCGACTGCGGATGTGCACTCAGGTAGCGCGCATGCATATCCAGACTCGCCTCATTGTCACTGGTCAGATCAGAGCGATTCTGACTAAACAGTAAATGGGTTGCCAGAGCAACCTCTTGGGGTGCAGCGGGTGACATCACTGCTGGCACTGCGACTACAGGCGTAGGTGTTGTTGCTACCGGATGCGCAGCACATCCAGATAGCATGACCGCCACCAGTCCAAACCCACAGATGTTATACCTCATCTACACTCACCCCTAAAAAATGAGAAATTAAGGCAGACGCGCATATACCTCAAGCATTTGTCAGTTCCCACTATGCACGCTGCCGACGATATTGTAATATTTAGACACAATTCTATTTATCAATTATATCTATTTGATCAATTCGATCCTGGAATAGTTTTATGGAGCTGAAAGCGCTAGAAGCGTTGATCGCCGTCGCCCGTACCAGCAGCTTTAGTCGTGCCGCAGATGTTTTGTGTGTCACTCAACCCACTGTCAGCAAGCTGATCCAACAGTTGGAGCAGGGCTTGGGTCATGCCCTACTCGATCGTAATAGCAGGCAGGTGAAAGTCACCGAGGCCGGGGAACTGGTACTGGCGCATGCGCAAGCGATTTTTCAAAATATGGACAGCATGCGACAAGGACTAGATGAACTGAACGGGCTGATGCGTGGCACATTGCGTATCGGCGTCACGCCGCTTAGCCCATCGCTATTTGTACCATTGCTCTCTGCCTTCAAGTTGCGTTACCCGCAGATTGAGCTGCAACTGTTTGAAGATGGCTCCAAAGGCATCGAAAAAAGCCTGCTCAATCGTGATCTGGATTTTGGCGGCTTGCTTTCTCCGGTCTGCGCCCAGACCTTCCATCACCAACGTATGATTGATGACCGCTTGGCATTGGTCTCTCCGCGCCACTCCTGCTGGCGTAAACAGAGCGATGTCCGCCTAAGCGACCTCAGCGAAGAGCCTTTTATCCTGTTTTCGGAGTCCTATACGCTCAACCAGCACATTCTGGATGCCTGTAGCAGCCAAGGCTTTAGCCCTCAAGTCGTCGGACGCAGCGGTCAGATCAGCCTGATCTTAGAGATGGTACACAGCGGCATCGGCATTGCACTACTGCCAAGCACCACCCTGTCACGGCTTGACACCTCTCTTGTGTCTGTTGCCAATCTGATTGAGCCCGCCCTGCCATGGCGCACCGATATGGTCTGGCTCAAAGGCAGCCCGGATACGCCGGTCAAACGCAAATGGCTGGAGCTGTTCTTTGCCCACTACCCGCCGGGCGCGACACCACCTGCTCACCATACGTTTTAAGCTCGCGATTTAACGACACGCTTTTTACCACCCGCTAAACACCGCAGCGCATCCAGCGCCTGCGGTTATCAGGCTCTGGCCATCTGATGCCCGCGTCACATACAAAAAAAGCATTGCTCCGGTTAAAAAACTGCATTCAGACACCCTTTGCCAATCTATTTCTTCGTTCATTCTCCACAATGCTTGCCACATCATTCAAAATCGATAATAATAATGATTATCATTTGTAATCAAATTTCTTTTATTTTTGCCTTCTGGAGCGCCTCGTGGCCTTGAAACCTCTTCCTCTCGTGACTCTCATCGCTGGAACCTCGTCTCTTGTTGCCATGCCTCTTGCGCACGCCGATGACACCACAGATAGCGCCACTGCCACGGTGATCGTGACCGGTAAAGTCCAAAAAACCTATAAACCCAACAAATCCACAGTCGGTGATAAGACCGCCAAAGACCCGAAAGACATTCCACAGACCGTCACCGTGGTCAACAAAGCCCTCATGCAGGCGCAAGGTGCCACCTCGATCAGCGATGCGCTGCGCAATGTTCCGGGCATCACCATCGGCGGCGCTGAAGGCGGTCAGATCGGTAACAACATCAACCTGCGCGGCTTTACTGCCCGCACCGACATCTATCTGGATGGCTTCCGTGACCGTGGTCAGTACTACCGCGATGTGTTTGATCTGGAGCAGGTCGAAGTACTGCAAGGACCTTCGTCGATGCTGTTCGGTCGCGGTTCGACCGGCGGCGTGATCAACCAAGTTTCCAAGCAAGCCAAACTCAGCGACTTCACCGAAGTCTCGGCCACCACCGGCACCGACGGACGCGTGCGCGGCACGCTGGATACCAACACCAAGCTCTCCGACACCGCTGCCCTGCGCGTCAATGCCTTTGGTCAAAACCTGCAAACCACACGTGATGACCTGCAAAACAAAGATTTCGGCTTCGCCCCGACCCTGCGCTTTGGCATTGGGACACCTACCGAAGTGACGCTGTCGGCACTGCTGCAGCACAACAACGACCAACCCGACTATGGCGTACAATCCCTGAACGGCGCGCCGATCACCCCGTCCAGCCGGACCACCTACGGTCTGCCAAGTGATCGCACCAATCAGGATGTCTTCATGCTGAATGCGACGGTCAAGCATCAGTTCAATGACATGTTTGAGCTACGCAACCAGACCCAGTACAACCGCTATACCACCGATGCCATCGAGACCGCTGCACACTCTCTGGCGACGCTGCAGGGCGGTAAATTCACCATGCTGACCCCACCGACCTTCGGCAACTTCAATCCCAACAATCTCTGGGTCTCGATGCAGAGCCATGACCGTGTCATCACCGACACCAGTATCGACAACCAAACCGACCTGATCAGCCGTTTTAATACACTCGGCCTTGCGCATGAACTGATCACCGGCTTTGAAATCGGTCACGATAGCTACAACAACCAGACCTATACCCGTACTGGTGCCGGTATGCCGAGCGGCTATGTCGGCTATGTGCCACTCATCACCCCATCGTTTGGCTCACTACCAACCGTCACGACTGCAGCCGGTAATCTGGCCCAGTCCAGCGCCAACTCGCTGGGTGCCTACTTCAACGACACCATCTCGCTGACCAGTCAGGTCAAGCTTGTGGCAGGCATGCGCTATGATCGCTTCAATGCCGAAATCAACAACACCATCAGCGCACCTATCGGCGAGACCAAGAAGAACACCAGCTTCACCAGCCGTCGTGCCGGATTGCTCTACCAGCCAGACGAAGATCAATCCTACTATGTCTCCTACGGCACCTCATTTGACCCGCTGCTTGAGCAGATGACTCTGACCAATGGTGTGCAAACCCTGCCCCCGACCAATACCCGCTCCTATGAAGTCGGCGGTAAATGGGAGTTCCTGCATGACAAACTGCTCGTGACCGCAGCTGCCTTTAATGAACTGCAACGTAACGTCTACAACGTCGATGCGGGTACGGGTACCTACACCGCCAACGGTAACTGGCTGATCAAAGGCTATACCTTAGGTGCCACCGGTCAGATCACCGATCAACTGCTGATCAGCAGCGGCTATATGCACCTCGACCCGCATGTCATCCACACCACTGACGGCACCGATGGCAGTATCCCGGCCAATACGCCTAAAGACACCTTTAATATCTGGACCACCTATAACATCGACAAGCAATGGGAAATCGGCGGTGGACCGTTCTTCATGTCGCAGCGCTATGTCGCCAACTCAGGCATCAGCAGCACCCTGCCTCAAGGCAATATCGATAAGGTCTCGGTCCCCTCGTATACCCGCTGGGATGCCACTGTCGCTTATCATCAGCCTAAATACGAAGTACGCCTGAATCTGCTCAACCTGACCAATAAGCGTTATTATGATGCCCTGATCCCGTCTGACGGCGGGCGTGCGGTACCGGGTATCGGCCGCACCGCCCTCATCACGGCGACCTACCGCTTCAAATAACCTTTTTGAGTGAGTAAACGGATGCTGCTGCATATCCGCAATATCTTAACCCCCGACCAACTGCAGCAGTTCCGCCTGCAGTTGGAGCACGCAGGCGACGCCTGGGTCGATGGTCGCGTGACCGCAGGCTATCAGGGCGCGCCGGTCAAGCATAACCAGCAGCTCGATGAGCATTCTGAGCTTGCCCATGCGCTGGGTGATGTGATCTTGGGTCAGCTTGAGCGTCATCCGCAGTTCATCAGCGCGACCCTGCCGCATCAGGTCTACCCGCCCATGTTTAACCGCTACAGCGGCGGTATGACCTTTGGTAGTCACGTCGATGGCGCGATCCGCATCTCGCCTACCCATGGTCACAAAATGCGCACCGACATCTCTGCGACACTCTTCCTCGCCGATCCTGACAGTTATGACGGTGGCGCGCTTGAGATCGAGGATGGCTATGGCGTGCAGTCAGTCAAGCTTCCGGCTGGTGACATGGTGATCTATCCTGCCACTACGCTACATCGGGTGACACCGGTCACACGGGGTACAAGACTTGCAAGTTTCTTCTGGATTCAGAGTCTGGTGCGCGACGACGGTCAGCGGACCTTGCTGTTTGATATGGACAATGCCATTCAGGCCCTCAATGCCACCAGCGCTGACGAGATGGCCCGCACGCGACTGGTGGGCTGCTACCACAATCTCTTGCGCATGTGGTCTGACACCTAAATATCAGACATGTCTTGTTTCCAAATAAAAAACACCCCGCTTGGGGTGTTTTTTATGCCACATCAGTGCTTAAGGCATCGCCACGAACGCAATGCGGCGGTTCTGCTGCCGACCTTCAGGCGTACCATTATCAGCGATGGGCTGCGATGAACCATATCCTTTAGCGGTCATACGATCTGCCGCGATGCCCTTGCTTACCAGATACGCCACCACGCTCGAAGCCCGTGCTTCAGACAGTGCCTGATTGACCTTGACCGAGCCATGGAAATCGGTAAAGCCCGCCACCTCAAAATTCCCGTCTTTCAGACAATCCGCCACCTGATCCAGATCGGCCTTGCCTTTATCCGTCAGCGTGGATCGACCGGTGGCGAATTCGACACTGGCCTTGAGCGTATCGACACAACCGGCATCCTTGGCCATATTACTGGTCAGCGCATTGCCGGACGCCTGCAGGCGATTGTCAATCGTATAGCCCGCACCAAACAGACTCGATACCGCTTGCCCCTGAGCCGTCTTGTTCGCCTCATCAGGTACCGTACCGGTCAGTTGCACCGTTTTGTCCTTGATCGCGATGCTGGTATTGCCTGCGCTCTTCTGCCACGCCAAGAGTTTGGTCATATCAACGCCGGGATTGGTGGTCGCAGCATCCACGGTCAACTGATTGATCACCTGAGTTATCCCATACTGTGCATTTGCAGCGTTCAAGATGGCATCTTTGGTTGCCTGATCCGTCACGGCGCCAGTCAGTAGCAGACGACCATCCACCAGTGTAGACGCCAATGAGGTCGGCATTGCTTCAGAGACCGCAGATGCCGCAACGGGATTCACTTTAGAGACGTCCGTTGTCTGCCGTGCCATCCAGCAGCCGCGCAAAAGCAGCAATAACAAAATCAGAATCACCAATACAACCCACCACAACTTTTTCATTATGTACCCCACATCTGAATTATAATTAAGCACATCCCCATTCCATGGGCAGTTATCCGCCGAGCTAGACCAGATCAGCAACGCGATGACGTGTTTTTCCTTAAACATCTGCCACCGCCATACCACACAGGCTGTCAGATCTTGCGGACATTTGCTCGACCCGCCATTGACAGCCACTACACTCGAATCTACCCCCGGCAGTCATCGCAAGCAAGAGTCCTGCATAAAAAAAGAGCAATGATGCAAGCACCTACATCCGACCCACCACATGGCAAACCTCGATTGATCTTGATCCAAGTCTATTAAGGCTCAAAATCGCCTAAAGCACAGGCAACTGACACAGGTCAGTCTAAAATCTGAATCTTAGAGGTTTAAAAAAACAACAGCATCCGTCTATCATATGCAACCGCCAGCCTCCTGCGTGACATCGGGAATGACACGGCTATCGATCATGCAACAATCAACCAGCGACGACCGAGGTGACTGTGGAGATCAGACAGGCTGAAATAGACGATGTAGCCGGGATTGCACCGCTGTTTGATGCGTACCGTATGTTTTATCAGCAGGCATCGGATCTTAAGCTTGCGACGCACTTCCTCACGGAGCGCATCCAGCAAGGCGAGTCGGTGATCTTTATCGCGCAGGACGATAATGGCGACTATCTGGGCTTCGTCCAGCTCTACCCGACCTTCTCCTCTGTCTCGGCACAGCGGCTTTGGATTTTGAACGACCTCTACATCGTGCCCAATGCGCGCGGTCACAAGGTCGCGACCGGTCTGCTCAATCAAGCCCGCGCCTATGCTATCCAGACCCGCGCCAAAGGCATCACCTTAAGCACCGCCCGCATCAATCTACCTGCGCAGCGTCTGTATGAATCATTCGGCTATATCAAAGATGCGGATTATTTCGATTACTTCCTGCCGACGCAGGGTTTGTCGAATTAGATGTAATCTTTTCATTAATAATCAAAAAAGTAATTAAAAACTGCCGCACAAGTTAGTGCATTTTTTGGCCTAACCACATCTTCCAGCCAATCAAAGAGTCATAATTGCGCGTTATGCTTATGCGTTTATCGGCTGCAGATCTGGTGTGATGTCTATCACGGGATACCAGATCTCGCCCTTCCTGATCCCGTATCGTCTCGAGAGCCTGTGTCTTTATGTCTCACATTCACTCCAAAGAATTCGCCTTGCTCATGGCCCTGCTGATGTCGGTGGTGTCTTTTTCCATCGACGCCACCCTGCCTGCACTGGGCCATATCGGACAGACCTTCGCTGTCACTGATGCCAACCATGTGCAATGGGTGATCACCGCGATTTTCTCCGGGATGACCATCGGTCAGTTGATCGCAGGCCCGCTGTCGGATGCCATCGGCCGCAAACGGATTCTCTTCTCCGGTATCGGGATTTATTTTCTCGGCAGCTTCCTGTGCTATACCACGGACAGCTTTACGCTGTTTCTGTTGGGTCGGTTTATCCAAGGGCTCGGCGTGTCGGGACCCTATGTCGCCTCGATGTCGGTCGTGCGTGACAAATACAGCGGCGAAATCATGGCCAAGGTCATGTCGATCATCATGATGGTCTTTATGATTGCCCCTGCTGTCGCCCCCAGCATCGGTCAGGCGATCATCTCTGTGGCAGGCTGGCGCACGATTTTTCTGGCTTATATCGTCTATTCGCTCGCCGTTGCAGGCTGGATCGCCTTGCGGCTCGATGAGACCTTGGCACCCGAAAACCGCATTCCGATGCAGCTCAAAGCCTTTAAAGACGGCTTTCACGAAGTGATCAGCAACCGCACCACCATGAACTACATGGTCTGCACCGGCTTATGTTTTGCTGGCCTCATCGCCTTCCTCGGCATGTCGCAGCAGATCTTTATGCAGCAGTTGGGGTTATCTGGGCGGGGCTTTAGTCTGTGTTTTGCGCTCTTGGCGCTCTTTATGGGTGTGGCTTCCTACACCAATACCCGACTCGTCACCCATCATAGCATGCGCACCATCTGCATCTGGGCCATGGGGTCGGTCACTGTGTTCTCACTGATCTTTATGCTCTTGCAATGTGGCGGCATGGCGGTGACCTTGCCGATCTTTATGATCTATGCGTGGATGCTGTTCTTCGCCTTCGGCATGATCTTTGGCAATCTGAATGCCATCGCTATGGAGCCGATGGGTCATGTGGCGGGGATGGCTGCCGCGATCATCGGTGCCGTCTCTTCGGTACTGTCGCTTGCATTGGCGACATTAATCGGTCAGATGTATAACGGCACGCTCATCCCGCTGGCAGGTGGCTTTGCTCTGCTGAGTGCGGCCTCACTGCTCATCATGCGCAGCGAGCGCCACTGGCATGAGCAGCAGACCAACGCCGAGGCCTGACGTGCCCCCCCCCGCAAAACACGCCCAACAAAAAGCCCTGCATCTGCAGGGCGTTTTTATTCCAAAGTCAACTTAAACGACCACCTCTATCACCGCAGTATAGGGTGCGTTATCCTCACGCAAGTGAACCTTGACCGGCAGAAAGCGCTCGATCATCTCCGCCTGCGTGCGCGTATGATCACTCAAGTGACGACAACTGATCTGACCGCCACACCCAAGCGCCATGGGCAAGAGCAACTGATCCGCCAGATGCTCATCCACCGCATCCGGTGCTGCCAGATAGCGCTTCACATCGCGGGTCAGCTGCCGCGCGATCTGCTCGGCCATCTTGCCCACTTCACCGAGCGCAGTAAAGACCTCGGTATGCTGCTCATGTACAACCTCGACCATCGCGGCATTGCCCTGACTGCGGCTCTCATAGAGCGACAGCGGTCCTTGGCTGGTCAGCTCCAGCTTCTGCGCGAGTGTCGCCAGCTCACGCTCGGCGATATGCCATTCGAGATTGACCACACCGGCTTTGGCATGGATGGCCTGATGGGCTCCGCGCTCAAGCAAGGTCAAGGATTGCCGGTCAGTCCATGGCTGCACGGTCAGGGTCACTTCGCCACCACCGACAGGAAAGAAACCCGAGCGCAGCAGGTTCACCTCCGCCCTGATCCCCATCTTGGCGACGGCAGGCAGGAAGCCGTGCTGGATGAAGTCCACGGTCGGGGCCATGGGGTTATGCGTACCGCCTTCGAGACGCACCGTGCTGGGCTGATCCTGCATGAGCAGTACGGGCAATACCGTCTGGAGCACAAGCATGGTGCTACCTGCCGAGCCAATGGCGAAGTGATAGTCGCCTGTCTTGACCTGTCCGGGCGTAAAGGTCAGCTCGGTACTGCCGAGGTCATCGCCTATCACCTCGGCCTGTCCGATGGCCTCTGCCGCATGCACGCAGACCAGATGCTGACGCATGAGGCCGGGTTTCTTGCGTCCGGCGCGGATGTTGCTGAGGCGGAAGGGTTTACCAGTAATCAGCGAGAGACTTAAAGCCGTCCGCAATATTTGTCCACCGCCTTCGCCGATGGACCCGTCTATGTGAAGCATGTTTGCTTACTCTGTTATTTCAATAAAAAAGAACATACCGTCAGTGCATGGTAGTGCAGGATCAAGTGTCACCTGAGAGTTTAAGTCAGGGCTGACCGTGTGCCTCGTGCAAGAGCTGTGATGAGTTCAAAGATGCACCAGCTCCTTATGCGCGGGGAAACCACTGCAATATATTTTCAATCCCTTGCTGTGGAATAAGGGATCTTGCACTCGCCCGGTATGTCCAAACCGTCAAATTCTATCGTCTGCCTCCGAATCATCGGAGACAGCACTTAAATCAGCTCCAACTGCCAATTGGCAGCCTGTATCGCCGTATTCACGCCACGGATTTCCACGCTCAGGTCATCGGCCTGCTTCTGTAGATCAGCAACTGGAATCACGACTTTCCATTTGATTTCACGATAACTATAGCGATCTTCTTTGACCTTGGTGCTATCAATTGCCAGTTGGATCAGCTTATGCCGATCCGCCAGTTCATCGCGTGCGATCAGCAGCGTCATTAGACGGCGACCGTCCGCCAGCACGGCCTGTGCATTGGTCTGATGGATACGGGCAATCAATGCCGCTAGCTCCCCGATCACCATCTGGCTCTGCTTGATCAGGTCAGCGGGCGCTTCGGATGGCTCATCCCCGTCCTGCACGCGAACGTTTACAGTCAGGCGTGCCTTTAGCGACGCTAATTTCTTCTGCATATCGCTACGCAGGATTAATGCTTCAGCCAGTTTCATACAGCCTCCTTTATTCTCAAAAAACAGGCTGGCACCGTGATACCGCGTGCTCCCCGTGATAAACACCTTGGGCAGCACACAGTAGCTACCCCTATCCTTTCACACACACCACCTGCCGCAGCGTATACACCACCTCGACCAGCTCACGCTGCGCATGCATCACGGCATCGATGTCCTTGTACGCCGACGGGATCTCATCGATCACCGCCTCGTCCTTACGACACTCGACCCCTTGCGTCTGCGCGATCTGATCTGCCACGGTATAGCGCCGCTTGGCTTCAGTACGACTCATTACCCGCCCCGCACCATGCGAGCACGAGCAGAAGGAGTTTTGGTTCCCCAGTCCACGCACGATAAAAGACTTGGCCCCCATCGAGCCAGGAATGATCCCATACTCACCGAGGCGTGCCCGCACCGCGCCTTTACGCGTCACCAGCACCTCTTCGCCAAAGTGCAGCTCGCGGTCCACATAGTTGTGGTGACAGTTCACCGCCTCCACACGCGCCTCAAAAGCCTTGGGCACCACGGCCCGCAGCGCCTTGACGGCGTTTTCCATCATGATCTCGCGGTTGGTCATCGCGAAACGCTGCGCCCAGCCGACCGCAAACCAATAATCATCAAAGTGCTGCGTCCCCTCGGGGAAGTACGCCAGATCCTTATCCGGCAGATTGATGAAATGCGTCTGCATGTCTTTTTTGGCCAGCTCGATGAAGTGGTTGCCGATGGCATTGCCCACCCCGCGCGACCCTGAATGCAGCATGATCCACACCCCGTCATGCTCATCCAGACACACCTCGACGAAGTGATTTCCGGTTCCGAGAGTTCCCAGATGCTTACGGTTATTGGTGTTCTTAAGCTTCGGGTGCTTATCGCAGATCAAATCAAAGTCCCCTACCAGCCCCGCCCACGCCTGATCCACGCGCTCGGGCGCATCATGCCACGAGCCTTGGTCACGACCACGACGCTTGGGCGTCATGCCATGCGGGATCGCCCGCTCAAGTTGACTACGCAGGCCCGCCAGATCATCCGGCAGATCGGAGGCGGTCAAACTGGTCTTGACCGCCATCATCCCGCAACCGATATCCACACCCACCGCCGCAGGTATAATCGCGCCTTTGGTCGGGATCACGCTGCCGATAGTAGCTCCGATCCCCACATGCACATCCGGCATCACTGCCATCCACTTGTAGATGAACGGCATCTTGGACGCCTTGATCAGCTGACCGCGCGCCTCGTCTTCGACCGGGACGCCTTGCGTCCACATCTTGATAGGAGATCCACCTTCGGCCTGCATCACATCGTGCAGACGGGTGCTGGTCTGTTCTTGCTCTTGCGAAATCTGCAAAGCCATTTTCGTTTACCTCACTTCCTTACCTGATCATCAGGTATTTGCTCTTCAGTGCGACCCGCCTCAACGGCTGGACAAATATTTTGGTCAGATCATTGCTCACCACTGAGCGATTGATGTACTCAAGCCTGATGTGACTCATGCTCAACTACGCCAAGGGGGAATCGAACCTCCGTTGATGTAATCTGACCCGCATTCCAGCCGATCTCATTCGCCGATCGCTTTCACACATGCTTATGTAGCTCACCTGAAACGGCACTACAGCCACTCAAGGTAATCTTTTTACTCACTTACGACCTGCCCCATCGGCTGGACAAAAAGTTGAATCAGATCCACGCCATCTTAAGCACTTGCGTACTCTTGATGGCGCGCCTCCCGAAGGAGGTTTGGCGATGTAATCTGACCCACATTCCAGCCGATCCAATTCGCAGATCGGTTGACACATCATTCGGTAAACCCGAAGCAACTCAACAATCATGACGAAGACGTGCTAGACATGGCTCTATCCACCTGAGCTACAGTACCTGACCCCTGTACAACCACCAGACATCCGGTAAGGAGGGACTTGAACCCCCGACAAATGTAGTCTCCGCCGTATTTCAACCGCGTCGGGCGTCGGACGGGCAGTAACAAGTTTTGCTGAGACATATTTTCCCGATCTCCGAAGAGATCAGCAGGATTCGAACCTGAGCCTTTCGGCTTCACCGATGTAGTCCCAACGGCATTTGCTGACCTTCTGACTCGCCGCAGATTGCTCTGCGACTGACCTTACTATTGCCAAAGCTGTGCCAACGGATAACCAAATCTCAAAAATAAATTATAATTTATTGTTATTATTAATAATTATTTTTTATTTCATGTGTTGAATCAGTTTATGGTTCATAAATTTACTGGCAATAAAGAGATATAAAAATATCAATCTAGAAAATTATCTACATTATAAAATCTCTGAACCATAAAAAAACCTGACCCGGCAAACCGGATCAGGCTTCTTTAAATGACGCTTAGAAGATCAATAGACGTATTTCACACCCACCGAAGTCAGTGCTGTATAGGAGTTGCCTTCGCTTGCGTTGATCTTCTTGTAGTCATAGCTGAGCAGGCCAGACAGACGATCAGTCATCGCGATCGACAGACCGGTACGCGAACGGAAGGTCCGCGAAGTCGCTCCAAAGTCATAGCCCAGATCTTCGGTGAAGGTCGTAGTCCCAGTCAGCTTGCGCTCATAGTGACCGGATACTGTACCAATCGCATCGGTACGACCATCTTGCGGATAGGCATTTTGCTTGCTGTAGCGCACACCAGCACCGACCTCACCTGTCAGGAATTGCACCTGATCACGGTACAGCTCTTTGCCCAAGCCAACTGTGGCTTCGGTCTGGTAATCAAAGGCACTGCTCAGGTCTTTTTCCCATTGCAGCTTACCAAATTCGTAGAATGTGCCTTCACTATGAATCATTTTACCAAAGGCCCGATAACGCTCGACATGATTGGAGGAGTCATTACTATTACTACCAATCGCTTCGCCATATAACTCCTGCCCCCAACTGCCCATCATGCGTTTAAAGTCGATATGACCCGCAAGGCTTTCCGATTTGGTAGATGAGCCATCGGTATTGCCGGTATTGTTGAGCAGATAGCTCAGATCGGCATTGAGGTTATAAGGCTTACCATCGGTGATGGTGATCGGACTTTCTGCAGCCAAAGCCACTTGCGTCAGTCCCAAACCTGTCATCAGCACTGCTATTGCGCGTAATTTCACACCGTACTCCTCGTTATTGGATTCATTGTTATCATTGTCACCGCATCAACACATGATGCCGCGCGCTTCAGGCCGCTATGCTAAAGCGCACACCCACCCAAGTCCACACCAGCAACAACACATTGATATTTAGAATATAAAAATATTAATAATTTTAACCATTTGATTAATTAATATTTTTGTAATCTCGTCAAAGATAGCATCGCATCAGGCATAAAAAAAGCGCCCCATCGGACGCTTTTTGGACAATCAATTTTAATGCTCAAACAGTCCAATCTGCTCGATCTCATGCAGCCAGTGATCGGCATGCATCTCGCCTGCCGCAAAGCTGCCGATCAGCCGAAATACCGTATCGCCAAATCCGCCGATATTCAGTACATCAGACCGCTCTTGCACCTGAGTATGCGTGTACGGCTGCACGTCAACACAGATCAGGCGTGCGTTGGGGTTGCGCTTCTTGAGCCGCTCCCACTCCGCCATCATCCCGGTCTCGCTCGGACGCGCAGCGCCAACCCACGACTCGTTATCTGAGAAATAGATCAGCGTATCTACCCATGCCTTCTCCCGATTCAGCTTCGCCAGCGGCAAAGTGCAGTCAGTCCCACCACCTCCCTTCGCCGCCAAGAAAGTCGCCAGCTCAAACACAGGCGGATTTTGCCAACCCTTGACTGCTAAGTAATCCAAGAACGGCACCGGTAACCACGAAATCGCCTCCTCATGCAGCCGGGTATCGAAAGGCATGATCCGCACTCGTGGATTGACCCGCTTGAGCGCCGCCGCAAACAACGCTGCCGCATCCACACAGCGCAGCTTGGAGGTCGCGCCCTGACGATATCCTGTCACAGGGCTCGCCATCGATCCCGAGACATCAACTGCCACCACAACGCGACCACGCAGCACCGGCACATGGCTTAGAGCCACTTCCATGGCCTGCTCCAGTGCTTTCTTGATTGCCTCTGGCACCGCTTCATCAAGCGATGCCCAAGTCATGAGTAACTGATACGGAAACGCCCGGCTACGATGGATCGCCTCACGATCTGTCAGCTTGGCTGCGACTACCTCGACCATCTCCGGCAGCTCAAACACCCCATAGCGGGCAAAGGTATTCAAATTCATCCGCACCATCTGCCAGCTACCACGCCGTGCAACCATCGCCCACTGCTCGCGGTTAAGGCCTAAGCCCATCAGGAGCTGTAGCGGTACATCGGGGATTGGCAGCGTGCTGTCTGCGCGAAACGCAATCAGCTCACGCAGCGCTACAGGCAACAGCGATACCTCAAAAGTCCGACCGATCACATAAGCAAAGAATGCCTCCTGCTCACGTGTCACGGGCTTCGGGTGCGTCAGCCGGATCACGTCCGCCAGCGTCGGCTCCTGACCGATTGATGCCGCGATCAACTGCTTATCCGAGGCATACGTCAGCCAGTCAGCGACCAGCTTTTTGGGCAGACTACCCAAGGAGCGCCGACCGACCGCGCCTGAGCGCAGGATCTGCACAAAGTTGCGCAGTTGCTTACCGTTATCGATGGCTTTCGGGAAAGCCGCCTTCAGCGCAGCCGCGCCATCTTCACGACCACTCAGGATCGCTAGCAGCAAGACCGGCATATCTTTCATATAGGCCGTCTGCCGTGCATAGATCGCGGCTTTGGCGATGAAGGTCGCATCCAGATCCGCACACAGCGCCTTGACCTGCTCCAGCTGCGCCGTCGCATCGACATAGAAGGTCTGACTCAAGGTTCCCGTCGCCACCAGTTGCGCCAATGCATGCTTTGCAGGCAAGGCGTAGGCTTGGCCACCGGCTTCGTTCTGGATCAGACTGGTCGCAGGCTTAGGCGAGGCAAAAAGATTTTTATTCATATCGGCATCCTCTGTTTAAATTGCTGATGCCTACTCATTGCCAATGCTATGCCAGCTTTTCAGATACTTCCCTAAACTCAGATCAAAGCACTGTTTTATATTAATTTTAAATTATCACTACCAACCATCACGTGTCTTCTCCCCAAATAAATACCGCAAATAACTAGAATTTAAGATAGCTAATTATTGCTTATGCTAGGATAGAATTATAGAACAGCGGCCTCTACCGGAATCCCACGCATGAGCAAACCTACCGTCGTCTTAGGCTTCGTTGGCTCGACATATGATCAGGGCTATAAGGAAGACCGCTGGCAGCGCTGGCGGCCGACCATCAGCCTGTGCCTGCATGACGACCTGCAGATTGATGAATTTCACTTGCTGCACGACCCGCGCGATCGACGCCTGATCAAGCAAGTCACGGCCGACATCGCCGAGGTATCACCCGAGACCCACGTCAAACCGATTCCCTTTACGCTACGCGACGCATGGGACTTTGCCGAGGTCTACGGTGCGCTGTATGACTGGGTGCGGGCTTTCCCTTTTGATCCGGTCAAAAACGACTACCTGCTGCACATCACCACCGGCACGCACGTGGTGCAGATCTGCTGGTATCTGTTGCTTGAGGCGCACTATCTGCCTGCGCGTATCCTGCAGAGCGCACCCAGCCCCACGCGCCAGCCACAAGGCCAATACCACGTCATCGACCTTGACCTGTCGCGCTACGACTCGCTGCGTACACGGCTCGAAGCCGAGCAGCAGGCCAACTGGCAGCAACTCAAAGCCGACATCGCCACGCGCAATCCCGCCTTTAACCGCATGATCACCGAAGTCGAGAAAGTCGCCACCCGCTCGACCGCTCCCATCCTGCTCATGGGCCCAACTGGCGCCGGTAAATCGCATCTGGCGCGTCAAATCTATCAGCTCAAGAAAGACCGCTATCGCCTCAATGGCCGCTTCGTGGATGTCAACTGTGCAACCTTGCGTGGTGACAGTGCCATGTCGGCCTTGTTTGGACACATCAAAGGGGCTTTTACCGGTGCGGCGGGCGCGCGGGCGGGATTATTGAAAAGCGCCGATGGCGGCTTACTCTTTCTGGATGAGATTGGTGAGATTGGCCTTGATGAACAGGCCATGCTGCTCAAGGCATTGGAGGACAAAAGCTTCTTTCCGGTCGGCAGTGATAAAGAAGAACGCGCGGATTTTCAGTTGATCGCAGGGACCAATCGGGATTTACGAGAAGAAGTACTGAAAGGCACCTTCCGCGAGGATCTGTTTGCAAGGCTTAATACCTGGACCTTTGATCTGCCCGCGCTCAAGGATCGCGTGGAGGATATCGAGCCTAATCTCTTGTTTGAGCTGGAGCGTTTCTCCTTGCAGCAGCAGCGTCAGCTGCGCTTTCACCGTGAGGCGCTGGATGCTTATCTGGCCTTTGCGCAGAGCCGTGATGCTCTGTGGCGCGGCAACTTCCGCGACCTATCGGCAAGCCTGATGCGCATGGCGACACTGGCAGAAGGCTATCGGATTACCTTATCCGATGTCGAAGATGAGATCGTGCGCTTAAAGGCACTGTGGTCGATTGAAGAAACAAGGCCAGATGTTTTGGTCGAACTACTGGGTACGGATGCCGTCGGCACGATTGATCCCTTTGACCAGATCCAGCTCCGAGGCGTATTTGATTATTGCAGACAGGCGAAATCGATGGCCGATGCCGGTCGGCAGCTCTTTGCGGTCTCGCGGCAGGAGAAAGCCACCAGCAACGACAGCGACCGGCTGCGCAAGTATCTGACGCGATTTGGCTTAAGCTGGGAACAGATCAAGGGCTGACCTTTGCCTTCAAGAGCCATCAACCATGTATCACACTGTCATAGATAACTTTGACTGCGCCATTGCTGAAGCGCTGGACCAACCGCTGTTGATCGTCCATATGCACGATACTCGCCGTCGGGTATTTCTCAAGCCAGCGCAATTGGCGTAACGAAGGGTTTTGCAGACGGCGGTATTCCTGCCGCACCATCTGCCAGTTGATTTTGCGATGCATAAGCTGACTCATCCTGAGCATTGAATCGTCTAAAGAAATGTACTGCACTCAATTTAACGTGATCTGCATCACATTTCAATGTAGCTTATTGACCGTTCATCGATATTACAGCTCATTTCGCCAGAAGCGACACATTTTACGGATGAGATCGTATACCTCATTTGGCCGGGATATGGCTGGTCGTGACATCGGCGATCAGACGACCGCCTTCGCCCGTCACCGTGGTGCGCACCACCGATAAGGTCTTGCCGCGTTTGACGAATCTCGACTCGGCATGAAAGACACCGTCTTTCTGATTACCCATCAGCGCAGCATTCAGATTGATTGCCAGTGGAAAGCCACTGGCACCCGCCACAAAGTCGGTTGAGCCAAAAGCCAGTATCGTTGCGCAGACATCGGCGAACCACAGCATGGCCCCGGCATGTGCCACGCCAAAGGGATTCATGATGCCGGACTGCAGCGGCATCTCGCCTGTTACGACATCAGCTGTCTGCGAGGTGATGGTAAAATCAATCTGGCCTTGAACCCGCATCATCATATCCTTTTAATCGAGAGTAATTTATGGTTGTCATCACAACAAACATCAGGCGACTCACCCGATGTCTTGCTACGTTTCTTGCTACGTTGATATCGTCGCCAGCGTCTTACAATTGGAGCCGATACCATTGCAACTGAATAGGTGCGCGGTTGAGTTTACGTGAGGCCCGATCAACACACTGCCGCACCTTGTCATCACCTGACAGCATCAGTGGCCACTCTGTGGTCTTGTTGAAGCCAAAACGCTCTGGTAATTGACTGTAAAGCGAACGTGGTGGCGCCCAGTCCGGTGACAACCGCTTGAGTACATTGCCACTTTGCCATTGATGATAATACACATCGTAAATGCCCAGTTCGTTGATGATGAACTGCAAGGTCATATAGAGCAATGCATCCGCCCATACTTGACACATCTGCTGTATCCAAGCCTCACATAAGCGTCGCAATTTAGACGCATTCACCCGCTCACCCATCAAATAAACAGTCGCCGCTGGATCCAGAGCCGCACGTGCATCTTTGAGCGCATCAGACAGATCCCGTAGTAGATCGTTCTGGACCTCTTCGATCAGCACCTGCCCATGCGCAAAATCAATATCGACTCTTGCCCATCCCAGCGTCAGGCGTCTGCCATCACGCGGATGACACCACCATTGTTCATCACAGGGATTATGAATGCCCAGAGCCTGCAAATCGCGGATATAGTGCATGGGCAGATTCATGTGTAGTACCAGGTTTTCGCCACGTCTACTGGTCTGATACCAGCGACTGCCTTTGGCGTGCCCCCAGCGTCCCACACTTAAGGTATAAGGAGTGACCGGGCCATCCAGCAGCCTGTCGCTGAGTCCATCTAGTGAAGATTTGGCATTGGGTAAGCTTGCGATATAGCCCTTGAGCCACGGATGTTGCTGCCATTTGGCATAGGGGCTTTGTTTGAGATCGGCAAGGGTCTGCAGGCGACCCCGACGAACCAATGTCGCGAGGATAAACGGGATATATTGCCCCGGCGTATAGTAATAGCGTGTGCGTCCTGTCGGCAGGCAGGCGATCAGCTCGTCAAGTTCATGCTTTTCCATATTCGATACCTGAGATATGTCTTGAATTTTTCTCGATAAAAATAAAACGGCCATAACTGGTCCCGCGACAGATGTCCGGGCACCAAATCCACAGCAATCGCGCGTTGAATGACACGCATGGCAATCTCCTCAAAGGTTAAGAATCCGTGCGTCAAGGCACACGGGGGCAGCACCATCCGACTGCAAGGCGGATGCCCTGCAGGTCGGATAGCGGATGGAACAACGGGTTTAAATAAAGCGATCTTGCGTTAAAGATCATCCGGCAGATGCGCATCATCGGCATCCAGATGCAGCCAGTCCTGATCACGCAGGTACTGACTGACCACGCGCCGCTCGCGTCGCCTGACGGCTTGGAGTGTTTCGGACTCGTGCACACCACCTTTATGCATCAGCGGATGCAGGGCCAGATGGTTTCGCTCGCGAAACTTTGGTAGGTCTTTGTTTCTCATGTTCTTGCTCAAAAATTCAATTTATTACGTGCTATTGATGTTCGTATGCTGAGCAACGCCGCGCCCAAAGCTGTCCTTACCAAAACTGTCCTTAAAAAAGTCAGGCAATAAAAAACCCGGCGAATGCCGGGCTCTCGAGGACCTTGCATTCGGGTGACGGCGTAGCACAGTGGCTTGCAGTCGCCCGAACGGTGACGACTGCGCTTAAGTGCGATGGCTTCCTAAAATCATGTCGTGGTCACTCCTCTATCAATGTACATAGCTACGGTTTAACGAATCTGAGGCAAACGGAAATCGTCTGCTAATGGACAGCATTCTAATCCAGCTTGCCTAAAAATCAAGCATTTTCATATTAAATTTTCTATCGAATCAATACGACCATCCCACCCAAAACAAAAAAACCACCGCTCTGAACCTGTATCGCCATGGTGTAGCGGAGTAATTGTTCCCGCACCACCACAAACCACACTCAATTACCAATATTTTTCCATCAAATACACATAAAGTGTAGAAATTTTCATTCGACTGTCATAACACACACCTAAAGTCTTCCAGTCGGTCAACAAGTGCCACACCTACACTATGGAGCAGGACATGAAGCGGAATACTCTTTATCTGGGTTGCATGATTGCCATGACAACCCTTATTAGCAGTTGTGACAGCAATGACAGCAGCCCTGCCGTCAATTCCAGTACCCCTGTTCCAGCGCCAGCACCGACTCCGGCACCGATCGCCACCGGCACTCGTGCCACCGTGGCCCTGCTTGAGACCACCGACATCCATACCAATGTCCAGAGTTACGACTACTTCAAGCTCGCCGAAGACAAGTCCGTCGGCCTTGAGCGCACCGCCACCCTGATCAAGAACGCCCGCAACGAATTCCCCAATACCATGCTGATCGATGATGGTGATGCGATACAGGGCACGGCACTTGCCGACTATCAGGCACTGGTCAAGCCGATCAGCTGTGGCGACACACTGGCCCAGTACAAGGTCATGAACTATCTGGGCTACGATGCCAGCGGCGTCGGCAACCATGAGTTCAACTACGGCCTGAACTTCCTCAATCAAGTCACCGGCAGCAAATTTGACGTCGATGGTCTGCCTGCGCCCGCCCAGCAGACCGCCTGTAGCGGCCCAAAATTCCCGATGGCCCTCGCCAACGTCTATAGTGTGCGCACCAAGCAGCCCTTGTTTCAGCCGTATCAAATCGTCAGCAAGACCGTCACCGCGACCGACCCTACCGGCAAACCTGTCACTGCGACCATCAAGGTCGGCGTGATTGGTTTCACACCGCCCGCGATCCTGAACTGGGATAAACGCTGGCTGGACGGCAAGGTCTACACCGTCGGTGTCAAAGAAGCCGCCGCGCAGTTCATTCCCGAGATGAAAGCCAAAGGCGCTGACCTGATCGTGGTCGTCTCGCACGGGGGTCTGGACAGCAGCCCGTATTCACCCACCATGGAAAACGGCAGCTACTACCTCGCGCAGGTCCCTGGCGTCGATGCCATGATGATCGGTCATTCACATCTGCTCTTCCCGGACGCCAATAGTACTCAAGCGCAATTCAATCTGCCCGGCGTAGACAAAGCCAACGGCAAGGTGAATGGTGTGCCGACCGTAATGGGCAATTATTGGGGCAAAAGCCTCGGCGTGATCAAGCTGGAACTGGCTTTTGACGGTCAGAAATGGTCGGTTGATAAAACCAAGACCGCCGTACAGGCCCGTAGTATAGCCACCACGACCAAGAATGCCGACGGCACAACCACAACCACCTATGTTGATGTTGATCCAAACATCACCAGCCTGATCAGCGCAGAGCATCAGGCCACAATCGCTTACGTCAAAACCCCAATCGGTAGCACGGACTATGAGATGAATAGCTTCTTCGCCGATGTCGGTGATCCGGGCGCGATTGAGATCGTCAATCAAGCACAGGCCGACTATGTCAGCACCTACATCAAGGCCAACTTGCCGCAGTACGCCGGTATCCCGGTGCTGTCGGTGAGTGCGCCGTTCAAGAGCGGCTTCGCGGGTGCGACAGACTATACAGATGTCAATGCAGGCAACGTCGCGATCAACAACGCCGCCGACCTGTATCTCTATCCCAACACCATCTATGCCGTCAAGGTCACGGGGGCCGACATCAAGAACTGGCTTGAGACCGCCGCCCAGCGCTTTAACAAGATTGATCCGAATGTCACGACCGATCAAACACTGGTTAGTAAATATCCGGGCTATAACTTCGATATGTTCACCAGTGCCGACATGAAGTACGAGATTGACGTCACCCAACCGGTCAATAGTCGCATCAAGAACCTGACCTATAAAGGCGCGCCGATTGACCCTACCCAGTCCTTCATCGTCGCGACCAACAACTACCGTGCCAGTGGCGGCGGCAACTTCCCGGGCCTGGATGGCAGCAAGACCATCTATGCCTCACCCGATGCCAACCGTGATGTCCTGATCAGCTACATCAAAAATATCAAGACCATCACGCGCGCCCAAAACGGCAGCGATCATAGCTGGCGCTTCACCAAGGTCGCAACCAAAGGCAATGTGATCTTCAACTCCGCGCCAAACAAGCTGGCTCTGGCGCAGGCCGCTGGCATCACGAACGTACAGCAGATCAAGGCGAATGACGGCACCAGTTCAGGCCTCGCCGTCTATAGCATCGACCTGTCGCAATAAGGTGTGGGCGGTCTGATGAAGTCTCGTGTATGGTTTTTTTTCACAGCAGTAGCGATCCTTGTGGTCGCTGCTGTCTTTTTTATATTGCAATCCCCTGCCTATGCAGAGGCATCAGAGAGTCAGATCGAGCAATGGTGCGTCGAAGCCAGTGCTGGTGCCGACACACACGCGCTTGAGCATCTTCAACAGGCCGCCGCTCAAAGGCAGATCGCAGCTATGCGAGCATTGGCACAGGTCTATCTGCATCGCGGTCAGCCGCAAGAGGCGCTCAACCTACTGACCGACGCCGCAAGTCGGGGTGATACGGGCAGCGCTACGATCTTAGGCAAAGCGTATTTCTTGGGTCAGGACGGCATCGCCAAGGATGACGCACAGGCGCTCAAATGGCTCAGTCAGAGTAGCGCCAAAGACAATCCGAATGCGGCTTACTATCTGGGACTGATCTATAAATCCGGTTATGGCGTCAAACCCGACGCTCAGGCTGCCGCACACTGGTTCACAATAGCAGCCAACCACGCGCTGCCAGCGGGGCTCTTTATGCTGGGTAATGCCTATCGCGATGGTGATGGTGTGGTAAAAGACGAGGCGAAGGCGGTTGCGCTCTACCAGCAAGCCGCCGACCTTGATCTGCCTGAGGCGATCCAGACGCTGGCAATGGCAGAGCAGAATGGTGAGCTGGGACTGAAATACACGCCCGAGGAAAAGCAAAGGGCGATGTTTGAAATGGGACATGCGCTGAAAGATCGACCTGCTGCGCCTTAAATACTGTCAATCAAATAAAAATCGGCATATCGCCGCATTTTTATTTGCACATCAAGACGCCACTTGCAAACTCTGAATAAACAGCCGAATCGCCTTCAAAATCATCTCAACTGAGAGCACCACCAAAATCAGCCCCATCAGGCGCTCAAAGGCCCGCAGCACACTATCACCCAAGATCCGCTGCATCCAGCCGGAAAGCAGCAGGACCACGGCACAGACTGTCATCGTCACTGCAAGCGCCGCCACCCACTCCAGCATGCGATTGGGTGCCTGCGACACCATCAGCATCACCGTCGCCATGGCGGACGGCCCTGCCAGCATCGGCACCGCCAGCGGCACGATCAACGGCTCATCTTGGATCACCTCCGCACCGCCCGACGCCATCGCCGGAAATACCATCCGCAGCGCAATCAAAAAGAGAACAATCCCGCCAGCCAGCTCCAGCGACAGATTACTGAGTTGCAAGAGATCCAGAAAGCGCTGCCCACCCAGCATAAAGGCCAGGAGGATCAGGAAGGCAATCGAGACTTCACGCAGGATAATAAACGGGCGACGCTCAGGCTTAACACCTTTGAGCGCATTGACGAAGACCGGCACGCCGCCAAGCGGGTCGGTGATAAGCAGCAACACGATGGTTGCCGAAAAGAAGGTGTTTTCCATGCCATATCTCGTACTAAGAACAGACATCAAACTGACGCCTGTGCCTTGCTACAATTGATGTAGCAACTAATGTAACTCTTTATGCAAGTATGACACCAAATTTAACCAGATGTTCTAATCTTTCAGGGCAGGCAGCAGGGATTGAGACGATGGATTTATTTCAGGAAATCACGGTGTGGGAACGGATCAGCGACACCCTCGCGATTAAATATTGTGGTCTGCATCACTTCGAGTCACAGCAATACGCCATTCAGAGCGCCGATTATTTCCATTTACCCATCACACAGGCGCAGCTACTGGCATCGCAAAAACAGTGCGTCGAACTGCTTCTCGATGAATGCCCCAAAGTGCGCTGTGACTGGTATCACTCCGTACCCGCCGCTATTCTCGCGTTTCATCAGCAGTTGAAGAGCGATACCGCACCGCATAGCGTGTGCTGAGCGTCATAGCAGACCCACTGATTTTAGGTATAAAAGAGAGGAAAGATAAAAGCTTTGGACTTATTTCAAGAAATCCCTGTATGGCAACGGATCAACGACAGCCTTGCCATCAAATACTGCGGCCTTCGCGATCTTGAAACAGGACAGTATGCCATTCAGAGTGCGGATTATTTTTATTTGCCTGCAGATCGGCAGCACATGCTCAATTCCGACCAACAATTCGTCGAACTACTGATAGAAACATCGCCTAAAGAGCGCTGTGACTGGTTTGATTCACTGCCCGCCGCCATTCGCGCATTCAATCTGCACTTCGGCAACGACCATACAGCCTGAATCATCAAACCAGTCCCAAACGCATCGTCAGGATGCTATCGTCCAACCACAACGAATCAAGCCACAGCATCCATAGACGTATCCAGCTTCTCGATATGCACTGGCACATACTTATGATACGGCGTGCGTGACAGCGGATCACAATGATTAGCCGCTGTCAGACGGTTCAGCTCAGGCCCGATCGGCTCACTGCCTTGATAGCGCATGCCATAACCATGCGGCAGCGTCACCATGCCACGGCGCACGCTGTCGTCCACCTCGATCACGACGCTGATCTCGCCGCTGGCTGAGCGACAGCGCGCCTTGTCACCATCGGTGAGCGCAAGCCGAGCAGCATCTTCTGAATGCATACGCATTGCCCCATGCGGATCGATCTTGCGCCATGCCGGATCGCGATAGATCTGATTGGCGTTATAGCTCCGACGCTCGCCCGCCATAAGAATGAAAGGATAATCCGCGCCCGGTAACACCTCGGTCGCAAGGGCCGCAAGCTCAGCCAGCATCTCCGGAATCTCAAGATGCACGCGCCGATCCGGATAGGCGATCATTGACCACATCTCATCAAAGGTGTGATGACTGATCACGGTCCCCTCACGCCGCGTCATGATCGCGTCAAAGAGATTGCTACCCAGCGTCAGACGACTGCCTCGATGTCCAGCACGACGTACCGCATCATAATGCTTCTGCGCATACTGGATCGACAGCGCCAGCAACGGTGCGGCTGCAGCAGCACGCTGTGGCAGCGCTGCACCCAAAGTGCGGTAGACGATAGAGGCTGCAAAGGGAATCATGCGTTTATGACCCGCAAGATACACCCCGATCGCCCCCATATAGGCCAGATGCCCAGAGGCTTTAGGCTCATGACGGGCAATCCGCGACAGGCGCGGGAAGTCGCGTGGGATCTCGCCCATCAGCTCCAGAATGCGCGTATAGATCTCAGGCTCGGGCAGACTCTCATCCAGCGGGTGAAAGAGCGGATGACGCAGGTGGAAGGCATTCTCAGGGAATTCAAGGTTAAAGCCGGTCGCTTCCCATTTCTCAAACTGCGACGCCGCAGGCAGCACATAGTGCGCCAGACGTGCCGTCTCGGTCATGGCGACATCGACCACCACCAGAAGCTGTAGGCTCTGGAAAGCTTTCTCATAAGCCGCCGTATCGGCATACGTCAGGATGGGATTGGCGCTATCGACAAAGACCGCACGCACGCGGTGCTCTTTGGCCAAAAGAATCTCGTCCGGCAAGATATTGGGCGGATAGATGCCCGCGATGGGATACATGCCGTGGTAAGCCGTACGTTTATACTTAGGCTTGCGCTCATCTGTATGACCGAGCACGGGCAGGAACATGCTATGCAGATTATTGCCGCCACGCTTGCCGAAGTTACCGGTGATGAGGTACAGCAGTTTCTCAAGGTAACCATTCAAGGTCGTATGCAGCGTATGCTGGATACCGAGGTCAATGCGTACACAGGCGCGCTCGGCCTTGGCAAAGCCGCGTGCGACGTATTTGATATCGGCGAGCGGCACATCACAGCGGCGGGCGTATTCCTCGATCGGGATCTGCAAGAGGGCTTCTTCGACCGCCTCAAAGCCACGACAATGCTTGGAAAGGAACTCACGGTCATGCAGGCCTTCGCGCACGATGATCGCCAGCATTGCGCTCATGAGGTAGGCATCGGTGCCGGGTTTGACTTGTAGGTGGATATCAGCCTGCTTGGCGGTCTCGGAGACACGTGGATCGATCACGACCATGGTTCGCAGCGGGTCTTTCTTGATCTCGCGCAAGGTATCACGGGCATTAGGGATACCGTGCGCCTGAAACGGATTGGTGCCGATAAACAGCACATAGTCGGCATGTTCGACATCTTCGGTGGTATGGCAGTCCTGACGACCAAACAACCGACCATTCAGCCAGAAGTCACCAGTCTTCTCCTGACCTAAGGAATTGTAGCTATAGCGACTCTTCATCGCCGCCAATATCTGGCGACTATAGGCTGCTCCCAAGTGATTACCCTGACCGCCACCGCCGACGAAAGCAAAAGCATTGCCACCGTGTTTCTTGCGGATCGCCAGTAGACGCTGGGCAATGTCGGTCAGCGCTTCATCCCAGCTCACTTGCACAAAGCTGCCATCCGCCATGCGCTTGAGCGGATGGCGCAGTCGGTCGCCATGCTGCTGATAATGCTCAAGACGCGCGGCTTTCTGGCAGATATAGCCTTTGGACACCGGATGATCATCATCGCCGCGAATGCGGGTGAATTGCCCATCAGCGATTTCAACCGTGAGACCGCAATTACGCGAACACAGGATACAGGCGGTTTTTTCCGTGGTCACGTTTAGGGTAACTGCGGTCGCTTTTCCGGCAATTTTAGTCATCACGTCATCCTCAGCAGTAGACTTTCAAGTTTGTTCTCTTTCTTGTGCGGTCATCTTACACAAGAACATTCGGTGATGCATGGATATATGCCAGCGCCTGCTCGGTCGATGCTTCATGCAAGGGATGATAATTGGGATGCATAAAGCGCATGGCATGGCCAATGAACCAGAACGGCGATACAAAATTGTCCCGTCTCGCCGAAGCCATCCAGTTGCGCCAGAATCTGGGCTGCCAAGCACGGGTCCTGGTGCCAGGATAGTGCTCATCTTGAGCGATCATATCAGCCGTACCTTGTGCAATCAGCCCAAGCAGAATCGGAACAACTACCAGCATCAGCACCGCCCGCGTCGGCAGATTACCGCCCAAGTGACGATACAGATCAAATGCGACGGTACGATGCTCAATCTCCTCGGCACCATGCCAGCGGAACAGATCCACCACCATCGGATCGACACCCTCTCGACTCCAGCCTGATGACTCAAGACCGTAGACCCCGAATGCACAGGTAAAGTGCTCCACCGCCGCGATCACCCCGACCCGCAGGATCAGCCATTGTTTTTGCAGTGCGGCAGGCAGGGGGCGACCAAAAGGATCATTGCCCAGCGCATGGCTGAACAGCCAGTGATTCTGCCGGTCAAACGGTGCAAGGTCGATGCCATGCGTGTTCAGATACTGATGAATCGACACCTCATGCGCCCGGGCATGGATCGCCTCCTGACGGATAAACGCCTGTACATCCGCCTTAAGCCGCTCATCGGTAACCTGCGGCAGCGCCTGACTGAAGGTCCGGCAAAAGAAAAACTCTCCAGCCTGCAGCAGATAGCTGAATTCATTAATAATATGACTGGCAAAGGCATCGTTGGGCAGCCAATGCAGCACGCTCTGCTGCCAGTCGAATTTCACCTGACGGGGCGTGATCACCACATCACTCGATGATGCCGACAGCCCTGTTGGCATTGCGGCCGATTTCAGAACAGACTTGATTGCTGCTACATAAGAACCCATCATTCACCTCGTTGCGAATTTCGCATGATTTACAGAATTAAAACCCCCTGACGCCACACCACGCGTCCGCGAGTACGTCAGGCCAGCGACACAACAAAACGGGTGATCGTCTCAGCCACCACTTCCGGCTGACTGAGGATGCCCCAGTGTCCTGCATCCACTGTGCTTGAGATCGCCTTCGGCGCCCACTCCTCCATGCCCGCAAAGAGGCTCTCCGGTACAAAGGGATCTCGTGCCATCAGCAGCAGTTGCACTGGAAGCTCGGTATGGCGGGGCTTGGGGGACAGGAGCGGTGAGATTAGATTCTGCCGATATAGCCCAAGGCCACTGACGCCGTTCTTGCGCTGGGCAGGATCGGCCATGATCGGCACGCCTTCAAGACCCGCCACCACGCGAGGCCATGCATGGCTTAATCCCAGACGCCAAGTCAGCTCAGGGAGCCAGGGCAGATTCAGCAGTCCCATATAGGACGATCCCACCGCCCGCTGCACGAACTGCCGGAGTCCTGTCAGCGTACGCGACTGCAAGCGACGCTTAAACCAGAAACCTACATGATCCAGACTCGGCGTCGCCGCTGTGTAGGACGCGATCCGACCCTGCAACTCAAGACTGAAGACGGCCTCCCAGCCTTGTAACCCACCCCAGTCATGCCCGACCAGATGCACCGCCCGATCCGGACTGATTGCGGCGATCACGGCGTCCAGATCCGCCGTCAGCCGATCAAAGCCATAAGCCCTGCGCTCAGCCGGGATGCTGGACTGTCCTGTGCCGCGCACATCATAAGTCACCACATGAAAGCGCTTAGCCAATCGCGACGCGACCCCACGCCAGACCTCGGCAGAGTCCGGATAACCGTGGATCAGAATCAAGGTTTCGGGTCGGCTGGCGAAGTCTACTAGACGGCTCCACTCGTAGACCGCCAAAGTCACATCACCACTCTGGACATGATGTGTAATCGAAGTCATTACCCTGCTCCTTCACGCATCGGGAGTGCGGCCACGAACAATCATGCACGTCGCCGTCGCAAAGGCATACAGATTGCCCGCATCGTCACGGATATCACCTTCACTGATGATCAGATTTCGGCTGACATTGATCACGCGTCCTTCGGCCTTGAGCGGCTGATCAAAAGGCAGTGGACGGCACATCTTTACATTCAGCTCGATGGTGCCATAGCCTTCGCCTGCTGCAAGCTTCGTATGCGACGCACAGCCCGTCACCGAATCCAGCACGGTCGCCGCAAAACCGCCATGCACACCGCCCAAGGGATTGGTATGCGAGCTATTGGCGGTCGCGATAAAGACCACGCGCCCCTCTTCGATCACATCCAGCTCCATTGGCATGGTTTTGGCGATATTAGGTTTGGGGAGCAGACCTTGCGCCACGGCCTGCATCAGTTGTAAACCTGTCATCTCTTTCAGATTCATATCCTGCTCCAATTTCAAATTTTGCGGTTAAATGAAAAATGCGTTAAAAAAAGTTTCAGTCAGCGTGTTTTACGCCGGCACATATGATAAGACCGATTATAAGTTCCATTTTTGAACTAACACAAGCAAAAAAATGGAACCGCGAGTCACGCCATTCCATCTATTGAATCATGCACTAGCCAAGCGCGTAGAAAAAAAGCCTTAACCTGCCTGATCTAATGGTGCAGGCTCTTGTTGCTCTGCTTGGCCTTTTAGATTGGCTTGTAGCTCAAAATGCGCCTGCAATCCCGGACCTGCATGCGCCTCAACCTCACGCGGATTAATCGGCTCACGACACTCCGAGCAAACCGTGACCGGGGTAAAGGCCTTACCGCAGGCTTTGTGCACATAGATTAAAGGTTTACCCAAACCGCCATCCAGCCATTTGTCACCCCATGCCGCAAGCGCAAGGATCACCGGATAGAGATCGCGGCCTTTATTGGTCAAACGATACTCATAGCGGACGGGCGCTTCCTGATAGGGCACTTTCTTTAAGACCTCGGCCTCAACCAATTTCTTAAGGCGTACCGAAAGGATATGGCGCGGGATGCCAAGGATCGACTGGAAGTCCTCAAAGCGGCGCACCGACAGAAAGGCATTGCGCAAGATCAGCCCGGTCCAGCGATCACCAATGATCGAGAGACTCCGTGCAACCGAACAGGGAAGTTCCCCGACATCTTGCCATTTCATGGTGTATTAACTCTTCAGTGACAGCATGATGCTGCTTAAATTTTAACTACCTTAACGGATGCTATTGATCTCGGCAACCTTTTTCAGATGAAACCAGCCGATCCATCTCGCGTTTAAAAACCCGCTCTCGCAGGCTTATTTCATCCCCACTACCAGGCGGCGCGCACTCATGATGCCCGGCTGTTGCTCAAGGCGTGCGAGCAGTCGCGATAGCTGCGCCAGACCCTTGACCTCGATCTGGAATTTCATATTCGCCATACCGTTGCTCTCGGTGATGGTATTCACCTGCTGGATATTGATCTGGTCGGAGAAGATCACCGAAGTCAGATCCTTGAGTAGACCACGACGGTCATAGGCCTCAATCGCAATCTGCACAATCTGGCCTTGCGTCGGCTGCATCTCCCAGCCCGCTTCAACCGCACGTCCGGGGTCCTGCTGGATCAGGCGAGCATACTCGGGGCAGTTCAGATTATGGATGCTCACACCGCGATGCTGGGTGATGTAACCTGCGATGGCCTCGCCATGCACTGGCTGGCAGCACTGCGCCAGATGCAGTTCGACATTATCCAGACCATCGATGAGGATGCCGTGCTGCGACAACGTGCGACTGGCACGCGGATTGATCGCAGGCTTGAGCACCAGCTCCGGCAGCTCATCATCCGGCTGCATCTGCTTGTTGATCTGATTCATCAACTGATGCAGGCCGATATCACCGGTCACCAGACCAATCAGGATGTCTTCGCCACTCTTGACATTAAACGCCTTGGCGTAGTCCGCAAGGTCGATGCTCTTGGGATGAATAGCGAGTCGTGATAGCTCTTTCGCCAGTGTCTCGCGTCCGATCTCGAGATTCTTGCTGCGGTCCTGCTGGCGGAACCAGTAGCGCAGTTTGTCGCGCGCATGCGTGGTCTTGAGATAGCCCAGCGAACTCACCAGCCAGTCACGACTCGGATCGCGGTCTTTCTTGGTCAGTATCTCGACCTGCTCGCCGGTTTTCAGCTTATAAGTCAGCGGCACAAAGCGTTGATTGACCCGCGCGGCATAGCAGTGGTTCCCCACCTGTGTATGCACATGGTAGGCGAAGTCTAGGACGGTCGCGTCTTTGGGCAGCTCCTTGATGTCGCCGTCACGGCTGAAGACATAGATCTTCTCAAACTCGCCCCAGTCGTTGAGTGGGGCGATTTCGTCCTCACCCATGCCATCCAGGTCCGAGGCTTTATCGGCTTTACCGAGACGTGGTCCGCGATTTTTATTGTCCTGATAATGCTCCAGCACGCTACGCAGCGAATGCAGCTTGTGATTGAAGTTCACATCGCGGTTGGACTTGGTGCCTTCTTTATAGTTGAAGTGCGCACAGACGCCCAACTCAGCCTCACTGTGCATCTCCTGCGTGCGGATCTGCACCTCAAGCGACTTGTTTTCGGCCAGCACGGCGGTATGCAGCGAGCGGTAGCCGTTGGCTTTAGGATTGGTAATATAGTCGTCGAACTGATCGGGGATATGCCGCCACATCTGGTGCGCAACCCCGAGCGCGTGATAGCAGTCCGGGATATTATCCACCAGCACGCGCAAGGCGCGGATGTCATAGAGCTGATCAAAGCTGAGCTGCTTGCTCTTCATCTTGCGATAGATGGAGTAGATATGTTTGACGCGGCCCGTAACCTCGGCCTTGATACCCTGTTGATGCAGTGCGTCGCGCAGCTTCTGGGTCATGGACTGGATGTACTGCTCACGCTCCAGACGTTTTTCACTTAAGAGCGTCGCGATTTCTTTGTAGCGCTCAGGCGACAGGTAGCGGAAGGCCAGATCCTCCAGCTCCCACTTGAGCTGGGCAATCCCGAGACGATGCGCCAGTGGCGAATAAATGGTGAGAATTTCGCGCGCCACACGCTCCTGCCGTTCACGCGAAGCATGCGACAGTTCGCGTACCGCAAAGGTCCGCTCGGCGAGTTTGATCAAAACCACGCGCACGTCTTCGGTCACCGAGATCAGCATCTTATAGATGCCCGACAGGTGCTCGCGCTGGTTATTTTCAAAATGATCTTCGAGACGGCGGGTTTGCTCGATCAACTCGGAGAGACGACCCATGTCGAGGGCGCTTTTGATCAGGGCCTGAATATCGGCACCAAAGTGTGCGCCCACCTGATCAATCGTGAGGAGTTTTTGCCGCACACCACGGAACAGTAAAGCCGCAACCAGCGTTTCGTCATCAACACGCAGATGCAAGAGGATGTCGGCCATGCCCACACCGGCCTGATAGGCATTGGAGCGTTGTTCAAAGCGAGTGGGATCAGCCTCTGTCGAGCGCTCGGCAAGCAACTCACAGGCTTTGCGCATCTGGGCGACCGCCTCAGGAGACAACTGTCTGGACAAGCGCTCAAGCCATGAGTCCAGATCGACATCGGCATCCTCAAAAATCTGAGGCACTGCACCGGCGACCAGTGCAGCGTCATCCAATCTACGTGGTAAATCTTCGCGTATTTTGACCATCTCAACCCCTTGCCAACGCGTGCGACTCACACTGGCCTACGCCAACCTCAAGCCTCACATACAAGGCTTGAACGCCACCCGCCCAACTTCCTTTGGACGGGGACGTAAGATATCAATCACACTGGCACCATCATACTACGTAAAAACGACATTTTGTGTACGTTTTCAACCATATAGATATGTAAAACTACCAGTTGACATTACACTTTTACAAACAAAGCAATCGACTCGACGTGACTGGTATGGGTAAACATATCCATCACGCCGGCTGATCGCATCTCATATCCGGCAGCAATCAGTATACCCGCATCACGTGCCAGCGTGGCTGGATTACACGAGACATAAACAATTCGCGCTGCCTTAAAGCGCGGCAGATAGTGCATGACTTCTTCAGCCCCGGTGCGCGGCGGATCGATCAGGAGTGCATCAAATCCTTCGGATGCCCACGGCTGGTGCGAGAAATCTTTGGTCAGGTCCTGTGCATAAAACTGCACATTGTTCAGGTCATTGAGTGCAGCGTTTTCACCACCGCGCTCGACCATCTCCTGACTTCCCTCTACTGCGATCACCTGACCAGTCGGACCGACCCGCTTGGCCAATGGCAGCGAGAAGTTACCCAAGCCGCAGAACAGATCCAGCACGCGCTCGCCAGCCTTAAGGTCAAGCAAATCGCACGCCAAAGTCACCATCTGGCGATTGATATCGCGATTGACCTGCGTAAAATCAAGGGGCGAAAATGCAAATTTCACACCAAAATCCGGCAGCTCATAGTGCAGCCGCATTGGACCATCCGGTTTATCAATACGATGCACCGTATCATAGCCGCCGGGCTGCAGATACAACTGCCAACCCAAGTCCCGTGCAAAGGTGAGAAGCGCCGTCACATCACTCTCTATCAGTGGCTTGAGATGACGTACAATCATCGCGACCGTACCGTCTTCATGCGCATCACCCACCGCCATCTCGAGCTGTGCAATCTCTTCACGTGCAGCAAGACCACCCAGCACCACCTTCAGATCCTCAATCCGCTCACCAATCTGCGCATCCAGCACGCGGCAGGTGGACAACTCGGCGAGAAAATTACTCTTGCGCTCGCGGAAGCCCACCAGCATGGCTTCTTTCTTCAGCACATAGCGTACACCGAGACGTGCCTTACGCCGATAGTCGCTCTGGTTCGAGCGCAGCGGCGGTAGCCACGCTTTAGGCTCAAGTCCGCCAAAATGCTGGAAATGATCGCGCAACACGCTCTGCTTAAAGGCAATCTGCGCATCCGGCGACCAGTGCTGCAGGCTACAGCCGCCGCACAGCTCAAAATGCGGGCAGATCGGCGTGACGCGGTCAGGAGAGGGATTCTCAATGACGAGCGCATCGGCTTCTTCGTATTTCTTGTGACCATAGTAGACCTTGGCAGTCACGGTCTCACCCGGCAGGGCGAAGGAGATAAAGACTTTTTTACCCAGCTTGTCGGCCGGATGACCTTCCAGTTGATCGGCTGGTGCTGCGCCATAGTGGCTGATGCCTCGGCCTTCATGCGACAGGCTTTCAACGGTAAAGGTCAGGTCAGGTTGTGCGCGCAGTCGGTCGCGCTGGGTACGTCTCATGGCATTCTCAAAAAAAGCTGGCTCAAATCAAGCTGGCTCAAAAAACAAATTCAAAAGCAGCGGCCCGTCTCCACAATCATGATCCAGAGATGACAGGCATCTGTACAGCAATCAACCACCGTCGATTACCCACTACGCCTGCCAGACACGATCATCGTGCCGCTTGGTTAACCGCGCATTATAAATCAGCCGCCTTGTTTGGCGGGATTTATTTTATGCCTGTCATCGGCGTTGCACCCCTTTAGCGCAAACGTATATATCTTTTTTATGGATAAGTAATCAATTTTTAAATCGTTTGTTTGCATATAACAACTGATTACGATGTGCAGACATTTTGAATTCTTTGTGCCCAATTTCTGAATAAAGGGGTTTTGATCATGTCTGTACGCCAACTCTTTCGCCCGGCCCTGCTGGCTGTCACCTTACTCGGTGCAGCAACCGTCCATGCCGCCGGCCCCAACGAACTCCTCAACGTCTCCTACGATCCAACCCGTGAGCTGTACGATGCGTTCAATGCCTCTTTCGCCAAATACTGGCAAGACAAGACCCATCAGACTGTCACCATCAAGCAGTCCCACGGTGGCTCCGGCAAGCAGGCCCGTGCCGTGATCGACGGTCTGGATGCGGACGTGGTGACACTGGCGCTGGCCTATGACATCGACGAGATCGCCGACAAAGGCAACCTCCTGCCCAAGAACTGGCAAGCCCGTCTGCCGGACAACTCGACGCCGTATACCTCGACCATTGTCTTTCTGGTGCGTAAAGGCAATCCCAAGAACATCCACGACTGGGCTGACTTGGTCAAACCCGGTGTCGAAATCGTAACGCCAAATCCAAAGACCTCGGGCGGTGCACGCTGGAACTATCTGGCCGCATGGGGCTGGGCCAAGCAACAACCGGGTGGTACTGAGACCAGCGCACGTAACTTCGTACAGCAGATCTATGCCCACACCAAAGTACTGGACTCCGGCTCTCGCGGTGCCACCACCACCTTCGTCGAGCGTGGTCAGGGTGACGTGTTGATTGCATGGGAAAACGAAGCCTACCTCGCCGTACGTGAAGCGGGTGACAAATTCCAGATCATCACCCCGAGCAAGTCGATTCTGGCTGAGCCACCGGTGGCTGTGGTTGACAAAAACGTGGACAAACATGGGACTCGCGCCCTTGCGACTGCTTACCTGAACTACCTGTATACCCCTGTTGGTCAAGAGATCGCTGCCAAGAATTTCTATCGTCCACGCGACAAAACCGTTGCTGCCCGTTATGCCAGCACTTTTGCGCCGGTCAAGCTGTTCACCATCAATCAGCAATTCGGCGGCTGGGCACAAGCACAGAAAGTCCACTTTGCCGATGGCGGTGTCTTTGACCAGATCGTTACAGCCAATGGTGCGAAATAAGGAGAGGGGCTGAGTCCCCTCCCAACCGCTCCCTGCTTCCAAGGTTTAACACTTCGTCTGGTTAAACCTTTTTTTACCTTAAATAGATCGGCTTTTTCTGATCGCAACTGACAGCAAAGAAGCCATCCTTCAGAATTTTGCGAGGCCACCGACATGACGATTCTGATTGTGCCCGGAGTAGGCGGCAGTGAGCCGGCCCACTGGCAGAGCTGGCTTGAAACCCAACTGCCCGATACTGTCCGCATCGAGCAGACACACTGGGATCAGCCAGTACTGCACACGTGGCGACAGCCACTGGATCAGGCGTTACTTGATGCGGTGGAACCAGTCTGGATCGTCGCGCATAGCTTTGGCTGTCTGGTCACCATGTCGGCGCTGTTCAGCCGCGTCCTCGCCAATAAAGTCGCCGGTGTCCTTCTGGTCGCGCCCGCATCGCCCGAGCGTTTTACCTTAAAAGGCTTCGCCCCCGGCGTACGCGGCGCCCTACCCGTGACCGGTGACCATCCACCTGCGCTCTTGAGCCGTATCCTGCCACGTGCACCGCTGGGCCTGCCGATCCGCCTGATCGCCAGTCGCAGTGATCCGTGGCTGTCGTTTGAAGACGCGACCTTCTGGGCGACGCGCTGGGGTGCCAAGCTGATCGACCTTGGTGATGTCGGTCATATTAATGTCGCGTCAGGCTTTGGCGCATGGCCGCAAGTGCTCTCAGAGATTAATGCCCTGCAGCGCAGCTCGCTGGCAGTGCGTCAGTTTGCCGTGCGGCATGGTGCAGCACCTAAGCCAGCAGCAGGCAACCCGGATCACACGGCGATCCCGGCGGCGGCCTCCGCCACCATCGAAGGGCTACTGCACGAGGGTCATGCGGTATCGAACCTCAATCAGCCAGCCACACGGCAACCAGCCGCCAATACGCCCGCCTTTATCGAAGCGAACCAGCATTCATTATTACAACGCATCAAACAACGAGGGGTGTCATGAGCCGCACGCGTGTGTTACCGGGATTCGGTCTATCCTTGGGCTTTACCATTGTTTATCTGTCTTTAGTGGTACTGATCCCGCTATCGGCGGTCTTTATCAAAGCCGCCGGGATCTCATCCGCCGATCTGCTGGCGATTCTACATTCCCAGCGGATACAGGATTCATTTTTGCTCAGCTTTGGTGCCTCGCTGTTCGCTGCGCTGGTCAATGTCGTGTTTGGCCTGCTGCTGGCATGGTCGCTGGTGCGTTATTCTTTTCCGGGTAAACGCATCGTCGATGCGCTGATCGACCTGCCTTTTGCCCTGCCGACCGCCGTGGCCGGTATCGCCCTCACCACCCTGTATGCCAGCAATGGCTGGATCGGTCAGTGGTTTGATCACTATGACATCAAGATCGCGTATACCCGTATTGGCGTGACCTTGGCGCTGATCTTTATCGGTCTGCCTTTCGTGGTGAGGACAGTCCAGCCAGTGCTGGCTGACCTTGAGGTCGAACTTGAGGAAGCCGCCAGTGCCTTGGGTGCCAGCCGCTGGCAGACCATCAGCCGCGTGATCCTGCCGGTGCTTTTTCCGGCGCTCCTGACCGGCTTTGCGCTCGCGTTTGCCCGTGCGGTCGGTGAATACGGCTCGGTGATCTTTATCGCGGGCAATATTCCGTTTAAGACCGAAATCACGCCGCTCTTGATCGTTTCACGGCTTGAGGAATACGACTATGTGGGTGCCACGGTGATCGCCGCCATCATGCTGATTATTTCCTTTGTGCTGCTCTTTCTGATCAATCTGCTACAGAACTGGGCCACCAAAAAAACCGGTCGGGTCGCCCACTGAGCCTATGACAACCCTGTTTTTAACGAATGATGACTGAGTAGCAACCATGAGTATCAGTACCACCCTCCCCGGCCACGATCTGGCCCGCCGCCTTGAGCAGAGCGACGCCACCCGCGAGGCAGGCTGGCTGCGCGTCACAATTCTGACGATCAGCTTGCTGTTCTTTGCCTCCTGCCTGCTACTGCCGCTGACACTGGTCTTTGCCGAAGCCTTTAAGAAAGGCTGGGACACCTATGTCACATCGCTGGCCGATCCCGACACGCTGTTTGCGGTCAAGCTGACGCTGATCACCGCCATCGTCGCCGTGCCGTTGAACCTCGTGTTTGGGGTCGCAGCAGCATGGGCCATTGCCAAATTTCAGTTTCGCGGCAAAGCCTTCCTGATCACGCTGATTGACCTGCCGTTCTCTGTCTCGCCTGTGGTCGCAGGCCTCATGCTGGTGCTGGTCTTCGGCACGCATGGCTGGCTGGGTAACTGGCTGTCGGATATTGACTTTAAAGTCATCTATACCCCGCTCGGCATTATTCTGGCGACCATCTTTGTGACCTTTCCCTTTATCGCCCGCGAGCTGATCCCGCTCATGCAGGCGCAAGGCAGTGAGGAAGAAGAAGCCGCCATCGTGCTGGGGGCTAGCGGTTGGCAGACCTTCTGGCATGTGACCCTACCCAATATCAAATGGGGCCTGCTCTATGGCGTGATCCTGTGCAATGCCCGCGCCATGGGTGAGTTTGGTGCCGTGTCGGTGGTATCTGGTCATGTGCGCGGTGAGACCACGACGCTGCCGCTGCAGGTCGAGATTCTCTATAACGAATACAACTTCAGCGGTGCCTTTGCGGCGGCATCCCTGCTGGCTTTCCTCGCGCTGATCACGCTGGTGATCAAGACCTGGGTCGAAGGCCGCGTCAGCCGCGCCAGCAAAAAAGATTAACGCCTGTGTCAGGCCATAGATTCCATGCATTCAAGGGGTAGAAACCATGAGCATTCAAGTTAAAAACATCGATAAATTCTTCGGCGACTTCCACGCTTTAAAGGACATCACGCTGGACTTTCCCGAAGGCGAACTGGTCGCGCTGCTCGGCCCATCTGGCTGCGGTAAGACCAGTTTGCTGCGCATCATCGCGGGCTTGGAGAGTGCTGATCACGGACAGGTGCTGCTCGAGGGCGAAGACGCCACCAGCACCCATGTGCGCCAGCGTCAGGTCGGCTTTGTGTTTCAGCACTATGCGCTGTTTCGCCACATGACGGTGTTTGACAACATCGCCTTCGGCCTGCGCGTCCGTCCGCGCAAGACCCGTCCGAATGAAGCCGAGATCAAGCGCCGCGTCACGCAGCTCTTGGATCTCGTCCAGCTTGGCTTCCTCGCCGACCGCTTCCCGGCCCAGCTTTCGGGCGGTCAGCGCCAGCGCATTGCCTTGGCTCGTGCCTTAGCGGTCGAACCGCGTGTACTGCTCTTGGATGAGCCTTTCGGCGCACTGGATGCCAAGGTGCGTAAAGAACTGCGCCGCTGGCTGCGCACCCTGCACGACGAGCTACACATCACCTCGATCTTCGTTACCCACGATCAGGAAGAAGCACTCGAAGTCGCCGACCAGATCGTGGTAATGAATCAAGGCCGCATCGAGCAGATTGGCACGCCGCGCGAAGTCTATGAGCAGCCCGCCTCGCCATTCGTGTTTGACTTTCTGGGTCAGGCCAACCGCTTTGAAGGCCGCATCCATGGGGAAGCCCTGCATATCGAGGAACAGCAGTTGGCGCTGCCTGCCTCCTATCAGCCCGGTAATGTCATCGCCTTTGCCCGTCCGCACGAGCTGGTGATCCAGACTCAGCCGCAGAGCAGCCATGCCCTGCCTGCGACCGTGCTGCGCGAAGTCTGGATCGCCGGTCACACCCATGTCGAAGTCGCTGACCCACGCGGACGGGTGCTCGAGATCTCGCTCAAGCCTGAAGAGCTCAAAACGCTCAACCTGCAGCCACAGCAACAGGTCTGGATCAGCGCCAAGCATCTGCATGTGTTTGAAGATCGTGCCGCGACAGGGACCACAGGCTAAGTATCGAGATAAACGCAAGATAACGACCGAGATGAAAACCTAGCCGGCCCGTCAGAAAGCCGGCTTTTTAACAACCTTATATATGAATAAAAATGCTAAATAATCCATAAATGATTACAGCAGAGCATATGCAATACAGGTATCTTATACCTATATTGAATATGAATTTGCGTACAGCGGTTTATTTACTCATAAACAGACCTGATAACAGGGATCCCGATGCGGTCAGTCAGATCACACGATCTCACTGCTGTTTCATGAGAAAAACCCTGTCGCCGGACCTTGAGAGCGACATCCATGAATTTTCAGCAACTACGCATCATCCGCGAAACCATCCGGCAGAAATACAATCTGACCGAAGCCGCCGCCGCCCTCTACACTTCGCAGTCTGGGGTCAGCAAGCACATCAAAGACCTTGAGGATGAGCTCGGCGTACAGCTTTTCGTGCGTAAAGGCAAACGTTTACTTGGCCTCACCGAACCCGGTCAGGCACTCGCTGGCATCGTGGATCGCATGCTGATTGACGCCGACAACATCAAGCGCCTTTCCTCCGACTTCACCGCCACCAATGAAGGCGAGTTGGTCATCGCCACCACCCACACGCAGGCGCGCTACGTGCTGCCGCCGATCGTGGCACGCTTCAAGCAGCTCTTCCCCAAAGTACACTTGGTGCTGCAGCAAGCCAGTCCGGTCGAGATCGCCGAGATGCTGGCGCAGGGCGAAGCCGATATCGGCATTGCGACCGAATCACTGACCAATCATCATCAGCTCGTTGCCTTCCCCTACTACCAGTGGCAGCACAGCCTGATCGTACCGCAGGGCCATGCGCTGACCCAGCAACAGACCATCACGCTGGCCGACCTGACCAAATGGCCGCTGATCACCTATCACGGCGGCTTCACAGGTCGCGCCAAGATCGACGATACCTTCAAGCAAGCCCATCTAACACCGGACGTGGTGATGTCGGCGTTAGACGCCGACGTGATCAAGACCTATGTCGAGCTCGGCATGGGCGTCGGCATCGTGGCTTCGATTGCCTTCGACCCGGATCGTGATCGCCGTCTGCAGCAGATCGAAACTTCGCTGTTTGGCGACAACACCACCCTGATCGCGGTGCGCCGTAATCATGTGCTGCGTGGTTTTGCCTATAAGTTCATCGAACTGTGCAACCCTGACTTAAACCTGAAAGCCGTGCGCGAAGCCGCGTTGGCAGAAGTGGCCTAAGCCACTCCCGCCCTTTAAATCAAATAGCATCAAAAAAAGCGCATATACGGCTGCCGCATATGCACTTTTTTACTTGCCTCGTAATCTGCAACGCTGTCTAGCCTGCTGGATCAGCAGCAGCTTAGAAGTTCGCACCCGGAATGCTGTTGGGCTGTAGATTATAGGTCTTGAGCGGCGTCTTCACATTACTCATGGTATTGCGATCCAGCCGGATATCCACCGTCACGGGTTTTTGCACTTTATCATCCATACGCGAATAGCCGACGTAGATTCCCGTCCCTGCACCATCAATCTGGTTATCGCTGACCACGAGACCTGTAGGCGGCACCTCGGCATCTTTGGCATGTACGGTAAAGACGATGGCACCGGAGTTACCGCCGATATCGCTAAAGCGGTTGTGCTGGATGCGGATATTGCGCACGACTTCAAAACCCTGATGATTCGGCTCAAAGTCAATCGCCCCCGGCATATCCGCGCGACTGGTATGCATAAAGGTATTATGCTCGATCAGCATGTTCTCGCCATCGATCACGCTGATGGCGTTGCGGTTCTGATGATTGACGCCATCAAAGGTCGAGTTGCGGATCGTGATATCGCGGTTATGCTGCACATATTGCTCTTGTCTTTGCGCTCCGAGATAAATCCCGTCACCACGAAAGCCGACAAACTGACACTGATCAATGCTGATATGCTGCACGCCCATCAGGCGCAGCAAGGGGCTGAACTCGTTAAACCCAGCACCCACGGCATTGCCCTGAAAGCGTAACTGACGCAGACTGATATCGGAGACCTCTGCCGCAGGACTATAACTCACTGCATCCAGCAAATCCGGTGCACCGTCCTGCATCGGCTTTAAGACCGACGCCGCACCGTCGCCACGCAGATGGGTATGCGACGGCAAGCTGATCTTGTTCAGCATATAGACACCCGCCGGGATATAGACCGTGGCGTTCTGACTGGCGGCCTGCCGAATCGCGGCGACAAAGGCCTGCGTATCATCGCTCTGACCATCCCCTTTAGCGCCCAGCGCCTTGACCGAAATCTCATGACTGACCACAGCAAGGGTTCGAGACTCAGACATCTTGACGTGATGTGGATCCGCACAGGCCGTCACCGATAGCGTCACACCCAGACCCATCATCAACTCACGCATGCTGATTTGCTTCATGATTATCATCCCCTGATCCTAAAAATAAGTCACCCGCCATGCGGGCCGCCATCATGTCTTTACGCGGCGTTGATGTCTACAGGCATTACCAGAAGTCAACGCGTGATCCATGAAGGGTACATGGATTGCACGTTCTATCGCCGCATGTAGGCTTGGGGATGAGATGATCCTGCATCGGACGGCATCAGGTATTGCCATCAGTGCATAACTTTTTTTCCCAGGCAGTCGCCACAGCAAGTCACAGTTAGGATAGACTTCTGTACGAAATATGTTGTTTAGCGAAAAAGATTTAACTGGAACTTTGACACTACATCAGGATCATGCACTGTGAACAAACCGCTTATTGTGGCTGCACTCTCAGCCTTAGCTCTGGCTGGATGTGCAACCGAAAACTCCCGCGTGGTCGCCACGCCTCAAGTCGCCTCTGCCGTATCCAACTACGCAGGTCCACGGACTGCAGTTTCCATCGGCAAATTCGACAATCACTCGGCTTACATGACCGGTATCTTTGCCGACACCAATGACCGTCTGGGCAGTCAGGCCAAGACCATTCTCAAAGCCCATCTGCAGCAATCCCGCCACTTCGACGTACTAGATCGCGAAAATCTGGCCGAAGCCAAGCAGGAAATGGCTTTTGCAGGCGGTACACAAGCCGTCAAGGCAGCCAACCTGATCATCACCGGTGATGTCACCGAATTTGGTCGTAAGGAAGTGGGTGATGAGCAGTTATTTGGCATCTTGGGCCATGGCAAATCCCAGATCGCCTACGCCAAAGTCACCATCAACATCGTCAATCCCCAAACCTCGCAAGTGGTCTACTCCACCCAAGGTGCGGGTGAGTTCTCGCTCAATAACCGCGAGATCATTGGCTTTGGCGGTACAGCAAGCTATGACTCTACCTTAAACGGCAAAGTGCTGGATCTGGCGATTCGCGATGCGATTAACAAACTGGTCGCCGACCTCGACAGCGGAAGCTTCAGACCCGTTAACTGATTTTCACGGAAGATAATTTTGAAAACACGACACACCCTCTGTCTAGGGATCTCAGCAGCACTGCTTTCTGGTTGCGCCAACAAAGACATGTACTACTGGGGCAGCTATCAGGATCAGATCCACGGCGCGTATGTCACGCCAGAGAAATACTCGAATGACAGCCAGATCATCAAGCTTGAAGCGGATGTCGAAAAAGCCAATGCCGCCAATAAACCCGTGCCACCGGGCTTTCATGCCCAACTCGGCTATCTCTACGCCTTAACTGGCAAAAAAGACATTGCTCAAGTGCAGTTCGAGCTGGAAAAAGAGCAATACCCCGAATCTGGCACCTACATGGATCTGCTCATGCAACAACTGCAGCCCAAGACCGGAGCCGTCCAATGAAAAACATCATATTTGCACTGCTGGCGGCCACAACCCTGCTCACAGGCTGCGCGACCAAACCTGCTGCTGACTACACGGCCTTCCGGCAGTCGCATCCTAAATCGATTCTGGTCCTGCCGCCGGTGAATAACAGTACTGACATCCATGCCAGCTACAGCGTGCTGTCTACCGTCACCGTACCACTGGCTGAAGCCGGCTACTACGTCTTCCCGGTTGCAGTGGTCGAGCAGACCTTTAAAGAAAACGGTCTGCAAAACCCCGGCGACATCAGCCAGACCCCACTGCCCAAGTTGCAACAGATCTTCGGCACCGACGCGGTCCTATATATCAGCGTCGAAAAATACGGCTCGGTCTATCAGATCATCCAGTCCAATGTGGTCGTGACCGCCAAAGCAGAGCTGGTCGATGCCCGTACTGGCATCTCCCTCTGGAAAGGTCAGGCAACGGCCAGTAGTGCTGAAGGTCAGAACAATGGCGGCGGATTGGCAGGTATACTCGTCGCAGCGGTGGTCAAGCAATTGATTAACAGCGTCGGTGATAGCGGTTATCCAATCGCGCAGATGACCAGCTTTCGCCTGCTGTCCCCAACATCACCAAACGGCCTGCTCTACGGTCCCCGCTCCCCGCTCTACGGGACCGACAAAAAATAAGCCCCCATTCATACAGCAAAAAATCCGCCTTCGAGCGGATTTTTGCTAATTAAAGGCTCAGTTCTTTTAACCGGCAGTTCAGGGACCCAGCGTCTCTTTGACCGGGGTGATCGCCCGTCCCTCATCCAGCCACGCAACCAAATTATCCAAGAGTAGCGTCATCATACGTGCGCGGGTATAGGCCGTACCAGAAGCGATATGCGGCGTCAGCACGGTATTGGGCAGCACCAAGAGTGCCTCAGGCACTTTAGGCTCATGCGCAAACACATCCAGTCCAGCAGCGAGTATGGTCTCGTGCTGTAGCGCCTCGATCAACGCCATCTGATCCACCACCGAGCCACGAGAGACGTTGATCAAAATACCACTCACCCCCAGCGCGAGCAGCACATCTGCATCCACCAGATGCAGCGTTGCCTCTCCACCCGGCACCGTGACGATCAGCACATCTACCGCAGTCGCCAATGCCAACAGATCTGGCTCATAGCAATAACTCACATCCGCTTTATGGCGGCTATAGTAATGAATCGGCACATCGAAGGCCGCAAGGCGCTGCGCTATCGCCAGCCCGATGCGGCCCAGCCCCAAGATACCGACCTTGCGGTTACGTAGGGAGGCAGACAGCGGATAGACGTGACTCTCCCACCCACCAGACCGTAGATAGCGATCTGCCTGTGGGATCTGCCGTAGGGTGGCGAGCAAAAGCCCAACGGTAAAGTCCGCCACCTCATCGGTCAGGATATCGGGCGTATTGGTCACGACGATGCCATGTGCCCGAGCAGCCACGATATCCACCTGATCATAGCCCACGCCGTAGCAGGCGATGAGAGTCAGATTGGGTAGATTTGCGATCAAGGCGGCATTCACCGCGCGACCACGCACAGCGATCACCGTGATGTCATGGGCAAAGGTACTCACTTGAGCAAGGATATCCTCCTCACCCACGATCACCCGGTAGTCCGCCTCAAAGCGGGTCACCACTTCAGACAGATCACCCAGCACCAGAATGATGGGATTTTCGACCGTTGCCATCAGATCATTCTCCGTAAAATACGCTTAAAACACCTTAGCGTGAGCATAGGCATACTGACTAGATGGTTTCGGTAGGCTTTGTAGGGAATTGTTGATTTGCAACAAGCATCGATGATTATTTTTGAAATGGGTCTTTGGTTATGATGGTGAGCAAGAAAACCAACGTCGATATATCAGGTTATTCATGATGTTAAAAAAACTTCTGACCGTGTTTCTACTCTCAAATCTCTGCGTACCTCTGCATGCAGAATTACCCGCGTCCTCTGCGGACACGGCAGAACGCTCTCAACTTGATACCGCAGTCGCACAAAAAGCAGACTGGATCGCCGACGCTCAGAAATGCCCCGCCAATCTGATGCCAAATCAAAACAAAAAAGAAGAAATCCAAGATAACCACTGCTACAAGCATAGCGAAGGATGTCTAGCGGAGTGCGATGCCGGGCAGGCAGGTGCATGTTACTGGCTTGCACAACGGCTCATCAACAATCCCCAAGGCAAACCCGAAACCTATGAACCGCTGTTTCAAAGATCCTGCAAATTAGGCATTACCTCGGGTTGTACCAATCATGCCGCATATCTTGACAATACCTTTGCTGACGACGCCACATACACCTCATGCATCGTAGAAACCTATCAAAAAGGCTGTGATTTAAACGACCCTTGGGCATGCACCATGTATGCTCTACATGCGATTCCTTCTGGACTGCAGGCTTTATCGAAATCCTGTCTCAATATCGAAATCCTGTCTCAATGGCCCCCCAGGATGAAGCCTGTATCCAAGGCATAAAGATCAGAGATATGGCGAAGAAGAGTCTTAAAAATATATCCGCCATTCAAAGCAATACAGTTAAATAATCAGACCTCAATTCATAATTAAACACGCATTGCTTTGACAGACTTGACCCCATCAAATAATCCGCCTATAGGCGGGTTTCTGATTCATCAATACGAATCAAAACCGTATCGTTTCACACACATAGAACGCTGAAAAGAGAATCATTTTTTGTTAGACTAACCGCTCCCTTCCCTAACGCCTTAGCGCGTTTCTTTTTCTATCTATGGAAAAATTTGTATGGATTCCCGGTCACGGCCCTGATCAGGCGGCATTGTCACGCCTGCAATCTCACTTTCCCCGCCCCAACACAGCCATGGGCGAAGCGTGGTTTATGAGTGAAAAATGACGCTATTTTCACGAACTCATGGGCGATCTATCCCAAGTCCCGCTCGATAAAATTCAAAAAGTCCTAGACGAAGCCGTCAGCGGACCTCAATGCTTTGGTTATCGGCAAGAATGGGATGATTGGTTTCATTATCTGCTGGTCCATGGCATACCTCGCAGCCATGAGCAATATGTGCATTATCTGCTGGAAAACCAAATCAGCGGGGTGATGGCCAATTACCCTGACCTTGATGATGGCGAGCCTTATCCCGGCTTTATCATTGATTTACTGGATACTCTCGGACAGGTTTTGATGAGCCCGCAGCTCTGGCAGGAAGGTCGTATCATCCATGGCAAAACCCTGCATGACTATTGCAGCTATCGACGCCCAGACCTTTACTGGCTGCATAGCAGCGGTGACTTCTCGGCCAGCATGTTCTTTTGCCTGAAATACCTACACCCGACACAGATCAGGCCGTGGCTTGAGTCTGTCTTTGCGATTGACTGCCCACACTGGCAGGCGCAGCTTTTTATCTGGCTGACAGGGGCGTATGAGGTGATTTTTTCTGATCGTCTGCGTCAAGCACCCTCGACATTGGATTTTTGTCATCCACAGGTACCATATCCGAGCGTGAGTTGGCACAGTGACCATTACGCGATAGATGAATATGTCTCGGTCTTTGGCGGCAATCGTGTCTCGCGACGGGTCTACCATTTTCTAGGGCCGTCACTGCTATTGTCTACACGCTTGGCTTTAGCAGAGCTCGTCACCCCTCATCGTTATCGGATATGGAAAGCAGCCTTCGACAACCACTCCGATCTCAAAGCAGGTAATCCTGCTGTACACAATCTGTTTTGGCAGCAATACCTGCCGCACTTTCCGCGAACTTAAGAAAAACCATCCATAAAAAAATCCGCCAATCGGCGGATTTTTTATGATCAGACCAGAAACAGCCGAGGCATAATCAAAACAATCTTTATCAAACCTCGCACCATAAGACATGCACACCAACACAGCAAAACGAGTCAGACTATGCCCAAGAATCGAATGTCATATGAAATAGCTTGCAGCCAACTCATTCTCGCTGTGCAAAAAATATGGCATAGCCAAATTGGGGAATACAGTGCATCAGAAAGGAAAAGGTCATGGACCGCTGCCATGATTGCAAACCCGTTCGCGGGACAAGCTCTACTTACTTTTGCAAGAGCAATCCATCGCGGCCTATATTCGTCAGCGCTGGCTGACCATGCATTCTGAAATTATGCCCTATATAGAGGCTCTTGAGGATGCCATTAAAAACTCATCCCAACCTGATGTATAAACCCATCACCACCGCATGGGTGTATAAGTGACTTCGATGCCATGTGCTGCGGCAGCCACCTCATCGACCTTGCCTTTCTCCGTGCCATAGCAGGCGATTCGCTTGAGGTGCGGTAGAGCCTCGATAAAGCTGGCATTGATGGGCCGGTTACACACAGCGATTGCCGTAATGTCGTCAGCAAACGCCTCGACCAGTGCAAATACATCTCCCGCCCCTAACACCACCTGACGATCCGGCTCCACCCGAACGACCGCCTCTGACACATCACAGAGCACCAGAATCACCGGATATTTGACGTCGCTCATGCTGCCATCCCCCATCCATGTCTCAAGGCTATCTTCATGCGTGTTTACGTATTGTCTCAGTCCGAACTTGATGTCCGATGACTAAACCATGGATATTCCAGACTGGATCACAGCATAAACCCAATAAAAAAATCCGCCAAGTGGCGGATTCTTTCATGTGTATCAGACTTTACAGCAGATACAGCACAGCGGCTTAGGCTTCGACCTGATCAACGATCACGTAGCGACGACCGAAAGCACCTTTCACTGCAAAGCGGACGATACCGTCAGCAGTTGCAAACAGGGTGTGGTCACGGCCCATACCAACGTTAGTACCGGCATGGAACTCGGTACCGCGTTGACGAACGATGATGTTACCGGCGACGATTTTTTGACCGCCGTAGACTTTCACACCGAGCATCTTAGGATTGGAATCGCGACCGTTACGGGTTGATCCACCAGCTTTTTTATGTGCCATGAGTATTAACTCCTCAAGCTAAATTAAACGTTAAAAATCAGAAATTACAGGGTAATTGCAGTAATTTTGATTTCGGTGAACCACTGGCGATGACCTTGCTCTTTGTGGTAGTGCTTACGACGACGGTGTTTGACGATACGGATCTTGTCATGACGGCCATGACGCAGGATTTCGTAAGTCACTTTAGCACCGGCTACAGTTGGCGCACCGATTTGGATGTTGTCACCATCGACAACCATCAGTACGGCTTCGTCAGTCAGCGAAGCACCAGTTTCTGCGCGCAGCAGTTCAACTTTCAGGTACTCGCCAACGGTAACGCGATGCTGTTTGCCACCGCTTTGAATTACTGCATATGCACTCATTTTACATACTCACGCTAACCCGTGTTCGTGGTGCCGGTACACATGTACAGGGCTTCAGACCAACGTCACTGGGCTGATACAACATCATCAGACCGCGCATTGTAGTGATTTTGCGTGGGTAGAACAAGCGATTTATGAGCAATTTCGCATCATTTTACGCCCATTATTTGATCACAAGTTTAATCCGCAGCCATTCTGTTGCCAGTTGTCTGCTTTTTTGCATTTTTTTGCCCAAATATTGCAGCATTGGACTAGCGATCAGCCCGTCTCCCCGCTAGCATGTGGAACCGTTGGTCTCTCTTTTTGATCGTTTTGTTTTTTTGATCGTTGATTCAGGCTGGTTTGGCCTGATGGTCTTTAAGGTTGCGTGTAGCATGGCTGAGTTTAACCAGATCCTTCATCCTGTGGCGTCGGACTTTACCGCCATGGACCACTTTATCCAGACCGGTATCAACTCCAAAGTACCGCTGGTGCTGCAAGTCAGCCGCTATGTGGTCGAAGCCGGTGGCAAGCGTATGCGCCCGCTGATGTCGCTGCTGGCTGCCCGCGCTGCTGGCTTTGGCAGTCAGGAAACCCATACCAACGAGCACTTGAAGTTTGCCGCCATCATTGAGATGCTGCACACCGCAACGCTCGTGCATGACGATGTGGTCGATGAATCCGGCCTGCGCCGCGGTCGCCCAACCGCCAATGCCACATGGAACAACCCCACCGCCGTACTCGTCGGCGACTATCTGATCGCACGCGCCTTTGATCTTTTGGTCAGTCTCAAGGATCTGGAATTGCTACACATCATGTCGAGCGGCACCTGCGAGATCGCTGAGGGCGAAGTGCTGCAACTCCAGCACCAGCACAACCCCGATTCGACCGAAGCCGACTATCTACAGATCATCTACGGTAAAACCTCGCGGCTCTTCATGCTCGCGACCGAAGGCGCAGCCCTGCTGTGTAACGCCGAAGACCTGCGTACACCGTTTAAAACCTATGCCGAACACTTCGGCAATGCCTTCCAGATCATCGACGATATCCTCGACTACACATCTGACGCTGCAACGCTGGGCAAAAACATCGGCGACGACCTCGCCGAAGGCAAACCCACACTGCCCCTGATCGCCACCCTACTCCGGGTCAGCGGTGATGATCAGGCCATGATCCGTCGCAGCATCCAGACCGGTGGATTGGATGATCTTGATCGCATCATTCATCTGGTCAAGACCAGCGGCGGCCTCGACTACTGTCATACCCGCGCAGGTGAGGAGACCGCGCGCGCCATCGCAGCACTGGCACCCGTGCCCGACTCGATCTATAAGCAGGCACTGATCGATCTGGCAACGCTGGCTGCCGAGCGCCTGAAATAAGCCTGAGCAAGACCAACCAGATAAACCGGTCACGTCAAAATCACAAAGAGAGTCGTTACCCATGGCTCTTTTTGCAAAACTTACTGACAAAACCTGCCGATCTCAGCTACACCCCTGATACAACGACAAATCGTGTAACAAATTCCCCAAAGCCACAGCGACATCCAAAAATATATTATAAATTAATTAAATAAATCACATTCATCCATTTTAGCATCACACTCAGCACCTCTATTGTGTAAAAAATAAAATGCGGAGTACTGACAGGGATAGCGAGTTCCTCTACAGTGTTTTTAAAGCATTTTTAGGTCCTATGGACCAGCCCACCTGTCTTTTTTTAAGCCATGCACGATACACGACATCCGATTTGTGCGTGCCGAACGAGCCACTATGACCCAAAATACCTTAGCGGTGATTTCGCATCGTCTGGTGCGCGCCGATCAGGATCACCTGAGCGCCACCCTCTATCTCCTGCTCGACAATATGACGCAGGAGATGTCGAGTCCTGAGCCGTCGATCCAGCCCCTGTACGACCTGATCGAGCAATTACGACCGGCGAGCAGCACCGACAGTGCGGAGACCCGTGCCCGCTTTGATGTTCTCTTGAATCTGCTGGCACAGGATGCCCGCCGCTACACCGTGCTGGCCCAGTACATGCTGAACCTGATGCGCAGCTATACCCCAGCCCAGCTCTATAGTGAGATCGGTATATTGGGCAACGAAGGCTTCTTCTCGGCAATGATGGAGCGCATCGTATGGCATGTCATTCCGCCCCTGCAGGCCGACTACCGCATCGAAGGGCTGTTTAATACGGTATTTTATAAGAGCACAGATGAGGTGTGGCTGGCGCATGTCGCTGAGGATCAATGGTTTCGCCTGATCCAGGGCCTCTCGACCTCCAAGCCTGATTCCGAATTGCTCCACGATGCCCAGCATTATCTGCTCAATGCCCTGATGGTGCTGTCTTATCGTGTCGCGGCCATGGGCCTTGAGCCAGAACTCTTGCGTATTGATCCTACCATTGAGGAATTTGAGTCGCCCTTCATGGCGCAGAACCGTGAGATCATCCAGTTCACGGAGAACTATCAGCCGCTCTACGCTGATCATGAGCATGCGACGCCTGAGACCCCCGCAATCCCCGTCTATCCCGACGAGCGCCCCGCCGAAGTCATGATCGAGCAGTGTCGCACCGTGCTGCACCGCGTCCGCCGCAATACCAAACGCTACGGTGTCAGCATCCGCCTGACCAATCTCATGCTGCGTATCGATCAGACCCTCACTCGCATGGAGCTCCTGTTTGAACTACTCTTGAGTTTTCAGCGCATCCCGTATCTGGCAGTCGACATCGCCGAAGCCGACCGTGGTCGCAACAAAGCCGTGGTCGCCAAAGAAATCAGCTATGCCGTCTCACCGCTCCTGACCACGCTCAAGCTTCTCACCGAAGAAAAGAAAAACCACGCCAGTATCCGCAAGCTGATCTCAACCCACACCGAACTGCTGTCGCTGCAAGTCACCGAGCACGCCAGCAAGACCGGTGGTCACTATGTGACGGATAATCGCCGTGGCTATCTGCTCATGCTGCGTTCGGCCATGGGTGCCGGTGCCATCATCGCAGTCATGGCGACCATCAAGGTCCTGCTGGGCCGCTTTGCGTTGGCGCCCATCGTCAAAGCCTTTACCCAGAGTATGAACTACTCGTTTGGCTTTATGCTGATCCATGTGTTGCACTTCACTGTCGCCACCAAACAGCCCGCCATGACGGCAGCGACGATCGCTGCAACGATTCACAAGGACAGCAAAACCAAAGACAGCAAGACTCAGCAGAACCAGCTCACGGATCTGGCACGCCTGACCATCAACATCATCCGCACCCAATTCATCGCCATCATCGGCAATATCTCGGTCGCGATGCCGGTCGGTGCACTGATCGCTTACCTGTGGCAATCGATGCTGCCCGAGCCGCTTCTGACGCCCGCCAAGGCCGTCGGACTCTTGCATGACATCAATCCCTTTCATTCACTGGCACTACCGCATGCCGCCATCGCCGGGGTGTGTCTCTTTTTGTCGGGGCTGATCGCAGGCTACTATGACAATCTCGCGGTCTATCATGGCGTCGGCGCCCGTCTGCGCCAGCATCCAGTACTGCAGCGCTGGCTGTCACCTGTCAGGCTCGACAAAGTCACCAGCTATATAGAGAACAATCTCGGCGCGCTGGCGGGGAATTTCTGGTTTGGTGTTATGCTCGGCAGCATGGGCACGCTGGGCTATATTCTGGGCCTGCCGCTCGACATTCGCCATATCGCCTTTGCCTCGGTTAACTTTGCCCAGTCGGTCTATACCCTGCGCGCCAATATCGACATCGGCACTGTCGCCGTCTCCTTCCTTGGCGTGCTCTTGATCGGGATGACCAACCTCTTGGTCAGCTTCTCGCTGGCGCTGTTTGTGGCACTCAAGTCGCGCCAGATTGCCTTTAAACAGTGGATTCCGCTGGGTGAGCTGATTTTGGGTCATCTGTCGACCCGTCCGACCGACTTTGTCCTGCCGCCGACACCGTTACAACCCAAGGCTGCGGGTGCGCTGGCTGATGAGCAAAGCAACGTTACATCGTCAGAGAACACAACCAAGCCCAACCAGCCAGACGCAAACGTCAGCCCGCGTAATCCGGTTTCCCCCACTTAACCACAGTCCAATCACACCATGCTGATGAACGCCATCAGCGTGGTGTAATCAAGCAATAGGTTCGCACGAGAAATGTGTAATGTATTTCTCGGATCAAAGTCCGCAAGAAACATTTGGCTTATGCTGTTGACTTATTCTGTAATGGTTGACACAATAAATCGCATACACATGATCATCTGATGATCACCACAAAATGTTACGTTTTGAAATTTAACCGAACGGACCACTTGCGCGTATTTGTACTAAACAGTACTCTTTCAAACAGAACTGCTCAGTATAGTTTTAAATGCGCTCGGGTGAGACCTATACCTCGGGAAGATGACGGTCAGCAGCAGATTGGGCATAGATTCAGACACCGGACGCAGATAATGTCGCACATCAGTTGTGTCTGATGCATCATCAAATTGTCTACACGCTTGCACATTATGATAGGTGATGTGCTGCGTGTTGCGATCTTGCAGATCAATCTGTTTTTATGTGCATGCTGTGCTGCCTCGTCAGCCTGACAGGCTCAGACGAGGCCTGCTGTATTCCTCATTGTACCCACGGTGTATGATTACTCTCGGCACCGATATTTGAGCAGCCACCGACACCCACCCATAAAAGCGTTTTACGATTACAAGAGGTTGTTATGAAACTGCGAGATTCTGCTGTGCAACCCATGCATGCCCTGACGTCATTGCGCTGGCCAATGGTCGTGGTCATGACTACAAGCTTAGGCTTCGGCCTGACTGCTTGCGGCAAAAAAGACGCACAAGCCGCCGGCGGTGCACCCGGTGCCACACCGCCCCCACCGGAAGTGATTGTTGCTGTCGCCCATCGCGGTGCGGTGGATAGGACCGTCGAGCTTGCAGGTCGTACCAATGCCTATCAGTTGTCTCCCGTCATTCCACAAGTGGGCGGTATCATCCTGAAGCGTCTGTTTACCGAAGGTGCGGATGTCAAAGCCGGTCAGCCGCTGTATCAGATCGATCCTGCGACCTATCAGGCCAGTGTCGATGCCGCCACCGCCGCCGTCCAGCGCAATAAAGCCAACCTCGCTGCACTCAAAGTCATCGGTCAGCGCTATCAGTCACTGGTCGCCAGCAACGCCGTCAGCAAGCTGGACTATGACAATGCCTTCCAGCAGATCGCGCTGTCCGAGGCGGATCTGGCATCTAGTGAGGCCGCCCTGCGCTCCAGCCAGATCAACCTCGCCTATACCACTGTACGCTCCCCGATCAGCGGTCAGAGCGGTGTGTCGAGTGTAACGCCGGGTGCGCTGGTGGTAGCCAACCAGACCACGCCACTGGTCAACATCCAGCAGATGGACCCGATGTATGTGGACATCAGCCAGTCGAGCGCCGACATGCTCAAGCTGCGCCAGCAGATTCAGTCCGGCAGCTTGGGCAAATCCAACAACGCCAACATCACCCTGACGCTGGAAGACGGCAGCACCTACCCGATCAAGGGTCAGTTGCAATTCTCCAATGCTAGCGTCGATCAGACTACCGGCTCCGTGATCCTGCGCGCCATCGTCCCCAACCCATCCGGCACCCTGCTGCCTGGCATGTATGTCAAAGCTCGTATCGCACAAGGTGTGGTACATGACGGTATCCTGCTGCCGCAGCAAGCTGTGACCCATGATCCCAAAGGCAACGCCAACGTACTGGTCGTCGGACCTGATGGTACAGTGAGTCAGCGCACCATCACGCTTGCCGGTACCCAAGGCAATCTGTGGATCGTCTCCGACGGCCTGCAGGAAGGTGAACGCGTAATTGTCGAAGGTTTGCAAAAAGCCAAGCCCGGTGCCAAAGTCAAAGCCACCGAGGACGATCCAAATGCCCCCGCGCCAAATAATGCCCCTGTCGGCGCAGCCAAACCTGCCAACACCGATAGCAAAGCGGCTCACGCCTAAGGAGCCGCTCAATGTCTCGTTTCTTTATTGATCGCCCCATCTTCGCTTGGGTATTGGCCATTCTGGTCATGCTGGGCGGGATCTTGTCCATCCGTGGCATGTCGATTGCCCAGTACCCCAGTATTGCGCCGCCCACCATCACCATCAGCGCCAACTATCCCGGTGCCTCGGCCCAGACCGTCGAAAACACCGTAACCCAGATCATCGAACAGCAGATGAAGGGCCTCGACGGCATGTATTACATGTCCTCCACCAGCGCCTCCAGCGGTGCAGTCTCAGTTACGGTGTACTTTAAGGCCGGTACGAACCCCGACATCGCACAAGTGCAGGTCCAGAACAAACTGCAAGCCGGCATCACCCTGCTGCCACAGTCGGTACAACAGCTCGGCGTCACGGTGAATAAATCCGGCCGGACCTTCATGCAAGTGCTGGGCTTCATCTCAACCGATGGCAGCATGGACCGTTATGCGGTCGCCGACTATGTCGTCAGTCATGTGATCGATCCTTTGAGCCGCGTGCAGGGCGTAGGTGATATTCAGGTGTTCGGGACCCAGTACGCCATGCGTATCTGGCTGGACCCGGGCAAGCTGAATAACTACCAGCTCACCACGACCGATGTCATTAATGCCGTTCAGGCCCAGAACGCCTCGGTCTCGGCCGGTCAGTTGGGCGGTGCGCCTGCTGTCGCAGGACAGGAGCTGAATGCCACCGTCACGACCCAGAGCCTGCTGAAAACTCCTGAAGACTTCCGCAAGATCCTGCTCAAGACCGCAACAAACGGTGCCGAAGTTCATCTGGGTGATGTCGCCCGCATTGAGCTTGGCGGTGAGAACTACGAAACTGTCGCCCGCTACAACCGCAACCCCGCCGCCGGGGTCGCGATCAAGCTGGCTGCTGGTGCCAATGCGCTGGATACCGCCAAAGCCGTCCAAGACAAACTGGATCAGCTGAAAGCGACCTTCCCCAAAGGGCTGGAAGTGGTTATTCCCTACGACACCACGCCTGTGGTCAAGCTCTCGATCAAAAACGTGATCGAGACCCTGATCGAAGCTATCGTGCTGGTGTTCTTGGTCATGTATCTGTTCTTGCAGAATTTCCGTGCGACCCTGATTCCGACGATTGCCGTACCGGTGGTCCTGCTCGGCACCTTCGGTATCCTGCATTTCTTTGGTTATTCGATCAATACCCTGACCATGTTTGGTCTGGTGCTGGCTATCGGCCTACTCGTCGACGACGCCATCGTTGTGGTGGAGAACGTCGAACGCGTTATGCACGAAGAGAAACTCCCACCACTGGAAGCTACCCGTCAGTCGATGGACCAGATCACCGGTGCGCTGGTCGGGATCGGTGTGGTGCTGTCGGCAGTATTCGTACCGATGATCTTCTTTGGCGGCTCAACCGGCGTGATTTACCGTCAGTTTGCCGTCACCCTGATCTCGGCCATGGGTCTGTCGGTCGTCACCGCCCTGATCCTGACCCCGGCGCTGTGTGCCACCATCCTCAAGGCTCCTGATCCTGATCACCACGAGAAAGGCGGCTTCTTCGGCTGGTTTAACCGCACATTCAATCGCGGCAGTGAAAAATACCAGAGTACCGTAGGCAAGATGCTTGGCTTCAGTGCACCTTATGCCATCGTCTACGCCGCCATTGTACTGGTACTCGGTGGTCTGTTTATGACCTTGCCCTCTTCCTTCCTACCAGATGAAGATCAGGGCATCATGTTTACCCAGATCGTACTGCCGACCGGTGCCACTCAGGAACGCGCCATGCGCACCATCACCAAGGTCGAGGACTATTACCTGAATCAGGAAAAAGACTCGGTGCAGGGCGTGTTCTCGGTGGCAGGCTTCAGCTTTGCAGGGACCGGCCAAAACATGGGTATCGTCTTCGTGCGCTTAAAAGACTGGTCACAGCGTCCATCGCCTACCCAGACCGTCGGCGCGCTGGCAGGACGTGCGATGAAAGCGTTGTCGCAGTTTAAAGACGCCATGATCTTTGCCTTCCCGCCACCGGCTGTGATTGAGCTTGGGGTTGCCAACGGCTTTGATATGCAGCTAGAGGATCAGGCAGGCTTAGGCCATGATCAGTTGATCGCCGCGCGCAATCAGCTCTTGGGCATGGCAGCCACCGATCCGAAATACAAAGGTATCCTGACCGGTGTACGTCCGAACGCATTGGACGACTCCCCACAATACAACTTTGATGTCGATCACGCGCAGGCGAGCGCCACCGGCGTCTCGATTGCCGATGTCAACAACACGATTTCGACGGCATGGGGTGGGTCCTACGTCAATCAGTTCATCGACCAGAACCGGATCAAAAAGGTCTATCTGCAAGGTGATGCTGACTCGCGCATGAACCCCGAAGACTTGGCGAAATGGTATGTCCGTGGCGCAACCGGCAACATGGTCCCGCTGACAGCATTTACCAAGGGCAGTTGGACCTATGGTCCGCCACAGCTGCAACGCTACAACGGCGCACCAGCCATCGAGATCCAAGGTAACGCCGCACAGGGCAAGAGCACGGGCGATGCCATGAAAGCGATGGAAGAAATCGCCGCCAAGCTGCCGAAGGGCATCGGCTTTGAGTGGACGGGTCTGTCGCTGGAAGAAAAAATCTCTGGATCTCAGGCACCGGCACTCTATGCCTTGTCCATGCTGATCGTGTTCCTGTGTCTGGCTGCGCTATACGAGAGCTGGTCGATCCCGTTTGCCATCATGCTGGTGGTGCCGCTCGGTGTCATGGGCGCGCTGCTTGCGACTTGGTTCCGCGGCCTTGCCAACGACATCTACCTACAGGTGGGTCTGCTCGTCGTGATCGGGATCTCGGCCAAGAACGCCATTCTGATCGTCGAGTTTGCGGTTGAACTGCAGGAGCAAGGTGAAGACCTGCTGCATTCGATCATGCATGCCGTGCGCATTCGTCTGCGCCCGATCATCATGACCTCGATGGCCTTTATCTTGGGCGTACTGCCACTGGCAGTCAGCTCTGGCGCAGGCTCAGGCAGCCAGCACGCCATCGGTACCGGCGTGATTGGCGGCATGCTCTCCGCCACCATCTTCGGGATTTTCCTCATCCCGGTGTTTTATCTGTGGGTCCGCCGTGCTTTCAAGAGCACGCCTCACACCACGCATTCCTCCAAGCCTGCAGCGCATGCAGGTCAACCAACGGAAAGTGAAAAATGAACGCACTGCTCACTCGCAATCTCACCTCAACCCGGACGCACGGCAAGCTGGTGCTGGGGGCACTGGCTGCATCGCTCGCCTTGTCCGGCTGCACCAGCCTGCTGCGCCAGCCTGATCCTGTTGCCGCCAACAATCTGACCAGCCCTAACTATCCAACCCTGCTGGATCAGAACGCCGCAAGCTCAGGCAGCTCGATTGCATCTCAAGGCTGGAAAGACTACTTCACCGATCCAAAGCTGAAACAACTGATCCAGATCGGTCTCGATAACAATCGCGACATGCGTACTGCCGTCCTCAACGTCGAACGTGCCCGTGCCCAATATCAATTGGCCCGCTCGGACCAGTTTCCGGCGATTGGTGCCAATGCTGGCTCCACCACCACCGGCGACAAATCCAACAGCTCGACCCAGTATAAAGTCGGTCTCGGCCTAACCAGCTATGAGCTGGACTTCTGGGGACGCGTCGCCAATCTGAAAGACGCGGCACTGCAAAGCTTCTATTCCACCCAAAGCGCGCAGGCCACTGAACAGATCAGCCTGATCAGCCAGATCGCCCAGCAATATCTGGCACTGGCCTTCGATCAAGAACAACTGAAGCTCGCCCAGCAAACGCTGGTAGCCCAGCAACAGTCCTATGACCTGAATGAAAAGCAATTTAAAGCCGGCATCATCGCACTGGCTGCGGTCAAGCAGGCCCAGATCAGTGTCGAAAACGCCAAGCTGGCGATCGGCAACTATCAGACCACTGTCGCACAAGACCGCAACCTGATGGCACTCCTGATCGGTCAAGCAGTGCCTAGCGAGCTGATCCCGCAAGGCGCAGTCGATCAGATCACGGTCAATCAAGGCCTGACCCCGGGCCTGCCAAGCGATCTGCTGCACTATCGTCCGGATATCGCACAGACCGAATACAGTCTGAAAGCCAGCGGTGCCAATATCGCGGCCGCCCGTGCAGCCTATTTCCCGACGATCAGTCTGACCGGTAATGTCGGCTATGCTAGCGCAAGCCTGTCGGATCTGTTCAAGAGCGGCAGCTTCCTGTGGTCGGCAGGTCCATCGATCAATCTGCCGATCTTTGATGGTGGCGCACGTCGGGCCAATCTGGATACCGCCAAGGTTGATCAGAAGCTCGCACTGGCAGCTTATGAAAAATCCATCCAGACCGCCTTCCGCGAAGTCGCTGACGTACTGGCAACCCGCGCAACCTTGGATGACCGCCTGGCGGCCCAGAGCCGTCTGGTCGATGCCACCACCACCAACTATGATCTCGAGCAAGCCCGGTTTAAGGCTGGTGTGGACAGCTATGTCTCGGTACTGGTCGCCCAGACCGCGCTCTACAGCGCCCAACAGTCGCAGATCACGCTTAAAGAATCCAATCTCCTGAGTCAGGTGAATCTCTACACCGCCTTGGGCGGCGGCGCGATCACGCAGGTGGGTCTGAATGTACCGGATAGCGTTAGCTCAACTACTGCGCAAGTGATCAAGCAATAAGGCACATTCAGCCAAATTAACGAAGCCCCTCAATCTGAGGGGCTTTGTTTTTCTAGATATCTATAAGATGCCCGCCTAGACCGCGACACTCAGCAACGTGCCCTTAATATAGATATACAGCTTGCCAGAGACGAATACGGCACTACCCAAGGGGGTCCCAATGTCAACCAGATTGTTGCTGTTCGGCGCCACATAGTAGCGATGGCGATTCGCCGTCAATACCAGCGCACCCGAGCTATCCAGTGCCTCGACGCTGCTACTGGTCGAGTAAAAGGTTAATTGCGTATTCGTACCCAAGGGCGTCCCCCGCCAGACCTGCTCTACACCATTCTGACTCAGGCTGTATGCAATCCATCCATTGTTAATGCGGTATTTCCCACCGACCGTCGTCCCTAATGTCATTGGCGCATTGGTGCCATTGGCATAGTAAAGTGTACTTGGCGTCACGACGCCGGTCGTACTCGTGCTGGGAGTCGCGTTGATATAGAGCACACCCGTGCCATCCGTACGAGCATTGATCCCTGTGCCCACCACCTGCGCGACGCCGCCCTGAGTGAGATAGACCGTCTGCGTATAGGTGGATGATGGCGTGACTAGGCTTGAGAACGTATAGGCAACAGCACCATTAGCCGCGAGAGAGTAATTGTCTCCATTGCTTGAAATTGCACCGAGCGCAGTGTTAGTCCCGAGCGTAAGATTCCGCTCATATAACGTCGCCGGATTATTCCAGACCAAAAAATTCCCTTGCGTCTTATTGGTATAGCCAGGAGCAGTGCCGAGATCGACCAGATTGCCATTCTCAAAGGAGAATAGCTCGCTGTAATATGTCATCGATGGATCATAAACCACCCATTCAGCACCGACTGGCGTCAGCTTTGGGCTGTAATACTGCGCCAACGGACTGGAACTCGACCGGGTGTACAGCAATATCGTGGTGTGCTTGCTCAAGTCATAGAGATACAGCTTGGTACTGGTGCTGTCGGTATATAGCACGCGATTACCATCCGTATCCACGATCAGGCCCGGGACAGTCGTGACCTGACTCGTTAGCGGATTCAAATCTACAGTCAGTTGAATATTGGACGTCGTGAGCTGCCCGACACTGTCTGCGGCAGTGTATTGCAGGGTAATGGTGCTTCCGTCGTAGGGTGTGAGATCCAGCGTGCCTGAAATGCTGTTGATGCCCGATACGACGGTCTTATCCCCGACCACTGTCAGGGCCAGCCCAACGCACTGATAGTCATCGGAACAACTTGCATTGTAGGGAATGGGATTGGTCGTACTCAGGATCAAGGCATTATTGTTGACCGGTGCGACGATATTCAGCACTGGCGGACGGTCAATGACCACGTTCTTGGTGACAGTGCCGGTATTGCCCTTGGCATCGATGATCGTAATGGTCAGTGGATAGGTTCCGCTGGGTATATTGCTGACATCTAGCGTGGCATGCCAGAGCGTGCGCGGCCCCCAATCGATCGGGATAAGGGCCATCGGCGCCGACACGCCGCTGATCTGTGCGGTCATCGACTGCACGGCATACTTCAGCGTGATGCTTTGGAACTGGGGTAACGACACTTCAAACTGGGTGGCAACAAAGGGCACACTGACCCCTATATTATCGCTGATCACATAGTTTGGTCCGATCAGAATATCACCGATAAACCAGCCCGCCGGCACATTGGCCGTAGTGGGAGTATTGGTGGTCGTAGGGGCGGGTGCCGGGTTTGGCATCGGTGTCGGACTTGGTGATGGGCTCGGTGACGGACTAGGATTTGGACTTGGGCTTGGCGCAGGCGTAGGACTCGGTGTCGCCCCTCCATTCGATCCGCCACCACATCCTGCCAGTGCCAGCGATGCCGCGAGCACACTCACGGCCCCGAATGTCGATCTGCTATTTTGCATGGTCATTGCAGTATTCCCCTTCCATTCGACGTTGATGATGGGTGCTGCTTCATCCCACGCTATGTCACACTACACCCCGATCTGAACCAGCATCCCACTGCTGTAGATATACAAATGACCACCCGCGAAAACCGCAGTGCCGACATTGGAGCCGACATCCACCTGCGTCGTCGAATTGGGGGCGAAATAGTAGCGATGACCATTCCCTGCATTTACCGTCAGCGCACCTGTCGTATCCATGGCCTCTATCGTGCTGCCTCCCGATAGAAAAGTTAACTGTGTCGCTTGGCCCTGCGCCGTACGTCGCCAAACCTGATTAACGCCAGCATCCACTTCGGTGTAAGACACCCAGCCATTCGCGATCTGGAAAGTGGGCTGTGAAGGCGCAGCCGACGTGATTGTAATTGGAGGATTGACCCCATCTGAGAAGTACAGCGACTTTGGCATAGCAAATAGCACAGAGGAGCCATCCGTCATGATGTACAGCGCCTGACCTGTGGCCGCAAGTAATGTCGTTACTCCATTCTTATAGATATAGGGCGTCCCTGGACCAGCCCCACGGGTGTAACCAAAAACTCCATCAAATGCAAATACACCATTGCCCGCAAGTGCAGTCCCATAGATAGAAAAAGGCGCACCGTAAGACGATGTCGGCACTGCGATCTGGGTAGTCACCCCAGTCGTCACATTCCGCTCAAAAAAACTGTCGGTTACTGCCCCGGGCGATGATGCCCCCACCCACAGCACATCATTGCCATTCACCTGCCAACCATTAAGACAGCCCAGATCGACCAGATTGCCTTGCTCATATGACACCGCATCACAGGTCGCTAAGCTGCTCGAGAAATCCTGCCAAACCGCCCCGGCAGTGGTCAATTTGCTAAACCCATAACTATACTGCGAACTCGGCAAGGTATAGATCAACGTATCCATCTGTGTACCCAGATTGCGAATATAGAGCTTCGTCTTGCTGCTATCCAGATACAGCACGCGTGTGCTGTCCACATCCATGATCGTGCCCGGCACCGAAGTCACCATCTGCAAAGGCACAGTAGACGTGAGATCGACATTGACCGGCATATTGAGCAAGGTCTGTTGGCCCACAGTATCTAATACAGTCCATTGAATCGTCTGGGCGCCCGGATAGCCGCTCAGATCTACACTGGTCGAGACACTGGTGCTTCCCGAAGCCACTATAGCGCCATTGATGGTTGCCGTGAGAGACATACAGCCATAGTCATCCGTACATGTGGCCGTCAGCGTAGCGGGATTACTGATGATCAAGCCATTCGCCTGCGGGCTCGTCACTGTGAGTATTGGCGCTCGGTCGATCACGATGGTCTTGGTCAGCGTGCCCTGATTGCCTTTGTCATCTGTGATGGTCACGACCACCTGATAGGTTCCGCTCGGTAATGTGGTCGCATCGACTAATCCGGCCCACGCTGGGGCCAGCTGATTCGTCGCTGCCAGAGTGACGGGTGGAAGCCCCTGAATCTGTGCCGTCGCAGACTGGATCACATAGAGCGTCGTCAAACCACTGATCGTCACATAGAACTGATTACCCACATAATAATTACTAGTGTTGCTGAATTGACCACCAACCGCAATCTGCCCTCCAGACCAGCCGGATGGCAGATTGCCCGTCGTCGGCGTATTGATATTGTTAACTCCCGGAGTAGGTGCCGGGCCGGGACTGGGCGTAGGACTTGGGCTTGGGTTCGGTGATGGGCTCGGACTGGGCGATGGGCTCGGTGAAGGACCCGGGCTTGGTGATGGGCTGGGATTCGGGGATGGGTTTGGTGTCGGGCTCGGCGATGGGCTAGGACTTGGGGATGGACTGGGTGATAGCGCAGGCGTAGGACTCGGTGTCGCCCCTCCATCCGATCCGCCACCACATCCTGCCAGTGCCAGCGATGCCGCAAGGACGCTCACGGCCCAGAACGACGCGTTACGATTGCTTTTAATACTCATTGCCGCACCCTCCTTTCATTCGACAATGGTAATCTGTAGCGTGGTCTCACTTTTGAGACCACGCGACGTCAACACTACACCCCGACACTGATGAGCGTCCCCATAGCGACCAGATAGAGTTTGCCACCGATAAAGAACGGACGGCCAAACGATGTCCCGACATCGACCAGCTTCGTGCTGTTCGGTGACACATAGTAGCGCTCATTCTGATTGACGATGGTCATCGCACCACTGCCATCCAGACTTTCCAGATAACTACCGGTATTTAGGAACGTCAGTTGCGTCAGTTGTCCTTGTGGATTTCTCACAAAGACCTGACTCACGCCATATTGCAGCGTGTCATACGCAAACCAGCCATTGGACATCATCATGGCTCCGTAGACATCACTCTGCGTCGCTGTCGATGTCGCCAGCACCTGTGGCGGGTTGACCTGATCGCTAAAGACCAACTGATTGGTATCCTCATAGGCAAAATTGATACCATCCGTGACAGCATTACTCAGTTTGGTCGTAGAACTGAGCAGCGTCAGCGCACCATTTTTATAAAAATAAGCCAGTTCCCCCGAGAAAGACCCCAGAACGAAGGCCGCTTCGCCATTGCTCGCGACGTATAACGGCACAGGAGTTCCCCCGCTCGCGATCTGAGTCATACTGCCCGCCGCGAGATCCCGTTCCCACAGCACGCCTTTGATCGTGTCATAAAACAGCGCATAGTGACCGCAGACTGCGGGCAGCGATGATTGATTCATAACGATTGGTGCCAAGGACACCGCTTGACCCTGTTCATAGGAATAAGGTGTCCCATTCGGATTCACCCATATTGCTCCCGTATCAGACAGCCTCGCAAAGATCACTGACGCCGGAGACACCGTTGTCAGCAAGGTGTCCGTACCGGTACTGCGATTGCGCAGATAGAGATGGCTGTTCGCCGTATCCTCATAGAGGATGCGGGTCGCATCCACATCCATAATCGTACCCGGCACCGTCAATGTCTGTGTATAGAGCGGATTACTCTGGACATTGATTGTCATCGAGACTGTGACGGTCTGGCCTATCGTATCTTTACCCACGACATTGAAGGCCTGCGGACCGGTCAGACCAGTCAAATTAAGCAGACCCGAGATGCTGGATGTGCCATTGACGTACGCACCATTCGTCATACCCACCTGCATCCAGGTACAGCCATTATCATCGGCGCAGGTCGCATTCACCTGCACGCTATTACCTACAATTAACGCGTTAGGCTGTGGAGCCGTCACCGTCACCACAGGCGGGCGGTCGATGATGATGTTGGTACTTGCGGTCCCGATTTCTCCTTTGGCATCCACGATAGTGATCGTCACAGGATAAGCCCCGCTAGGCAATGTCGTCGCATCAAATAAGGTATACCAGAGTGTGTTCCCAGCCGGTGCCGACTGATAGGTAATCGGCTGAGACAGACCACCGATCTGTACCGTGACGGACTTAATCGCATAGGGGATAGAGAGGCTGGATAATGTCACATCAAACTGATTACCCACATACAACTGTGTAGATGTAAATGGATGAGACTGAAATGTATAGAAGTTTGGTCCTATGATGATGCTTCCAACGCTCCAGCCCGACGGGATATTGAAGGTCGTTGCTGTGGGGTTTGGCGCCGGTGTTGGTGTGGGCGTTGGTGTAGGCGTTGGTGTTGGTGTAGGTGTAGGTGTGTAGGTGTAGGTGTAGGTGTAGGCGTAGGTGTAGGCGTAGGTGTAGGCGTAGGTGTAGGCGTAGGTGTAGGCGTAGGTGTAGGTGTAGGTGTTGGTGTAGGTGTTGGTGTAGGTGTAGGTGTAGGTGTAGGTGTAGGTGTAGGTGTAGGTGTAGGTGTAGGTGTAGGTGTAGGTGTAGGTGTAGGTGTAGGTGTAGGTGTAGGTGTAGGTGTAGGT
>Ga0164294_10000059_pt1 | contig 110505 bp, 87 predicted proteins | sample GEODES005metaG_FD_111479 | JGI IMG/M metagenome (GOLD analysis project Ga0164294, IMG submission 111479) | Oligotrophic lake water microbial communities from Sparkling Lake, Wisconsin, USA - GEODES005 metaG | ecosystem: Environmental > Aquatic > Freshwater > Lake | place: USA: Sparkling Lake... | reverse complement strand
CTGCCGTTGCTTGAGCTTTGCCACTGATAGGTGAAGCTCAGCGGGTTCGGCAGACCATCGGCATCCGAGGTCACACTTGCACTCGCTGTCAGCGTCGCGTCTTCGGTCGCAGACCCGCTGATGGTCGCAACGAAGCCAACCGGCGCATCGTTCACATTGATGACGGCTGTTGAAGCTGCGCCATAGACGGTCTCAGCCGTACCCTGACCATCGATATAGCTGCCCTTGATCCGAACCAGCTTGCCAGCATCACCGTCACCCAGCGTGTAGCTGCTCGACGTCGCGCCAGAGATGTCTATCCAGGAGACGCCACCGTCTCCGGAACGCTGCCACTGCCAGCTGACAGTGCCTACGCCCTCAGCATCAGTAATCAGGCTCGCATCCGCGAAGAGGACTTTATCTTCTGTGAAGTCGGAGGCAGACGTCGCCACCAAGGCAGGAATACGCGTCGTGACCGTCGCGGTGGTCGTCCCAAAATATTCAACAAGGTAGCCACTATTGCCGCCTGCGAAGATACTGGAAATCGCTGTGCCAGGTGCCGATGAAAAATATGGCCGGAACCATCCATTGATATACAATGCCGGCTGGCCTGCCTGAGCAGGATCCGCTGGAGCGCTGACACTGCCCGCATATTCCGGGTCCCATGCCGTAAACTGACCAGAAACCGCGGCGTTATTCCAAAATACTGTTCCAGACTCAGGGCCGGCTGCCCATGACCATGTCGCAGTCCCCGATCGCTGACCACCTATGTAGATGTTAGCATTGCTGGATATGACGCTCTGAGCTTCAACAAAGTTAAGTTCCGCCTGAGAGGTTAACGTTGCGATATAACCTGAAACACCTGCGATCGACCGACTTGACGCAGCCGATCGTGCAGCAGCCCATGTAATCCCAGACGTTGCCACAAACTCATAGATATGTCCGTTACCCCCGCTTGCAGGGTTCCAGTAAAACTGTGTCGATGAGTTGGTGATATCACTGGCATTCAGAGCGCGTGTCGTCGTTGTCGTGACCGTCTGCTCGATCTGCTTGAACATCTGGATGGCGCCAACGGGCGCATCATTAACGCTCGCAATTGCCGAAGTCGCCGCGCTGGTCGCTGACTCAACAGTGCCTTGGCTGTCGGTATAGGACGTAACAGCCCGAAGTTGCTTGCCAACATGGGCGTCGCCCGGTGTGAAGTTAGCGGCGGTCGCATTCGCGATATTGGACCAAGTGCTGCCGTTGCTTGAGCTTTGCCACTGATAGGTAAAGTTCAGCGGGTTCGGAAGACCATCGGCGTCCGACGTCACACTCGCGGTGGCAGTTAGCGTGGCATCCTCACCAGCCAACCCACTGATGCTCACACCATAGCCAACAGGCACGTCATTGACATTGGTTACAGAACGTATCCCACTGAAGATCGTTTCAGTTGTGCCATTTTGGTCAACATAGCTGACCGCCAGGCGAACCGTGCGTGAGCTATCTTCATCAGTGAGCACGTAGCTGCCGCTTGTTGCTCCAACGATATTTGCCCAGGTCTGCCCGCCATAGGTGGATCGCTGCCACTGATAGAGGAACGTTGAACGGTCAGGCAGGCCATCCGCATCCGTGATCGCAGAAACATCCGCGCTGACAGCCCCATCTTCGACAAAGGTTCCGACAAAAGACGGAACGCCCGAGGGGGCGTCATTAATGTTTAAAATGATTTGGCTTGGGCTGCTATAGGCGGTCTCCGTTGTTCCGCCTCCATCCACGTAGTAGACTTGCGCCCTTACCTGAAAGCCAACATCTGCATCCGTCAGCCGGTATGAGGTCGAAATTGCCTGGCCAATATTGCTCCACCCACCTTGGCCATCGCTTCGCTGCCACTGATAGCGAATAACTCCAATCCCATCGACGTCATCATCAAACGAAGGATCGATTGAGGCAAAGAGAAGCTGATCCTCAATTTTGAGATTTGTGATGGAGACGTTGAAGTTCATGGGGGCGGTGTTCATTTTTCAAAGTCCCAAACGTGTTTGCAATCTGCGGTTGGCGCAGCCCCTCAGCAAAATCCGACTTAATGAGGCGGGATCGCCGCTCGGGAGCGGCAGACCACATTCGATCAGTTCAAGCTCAAAACGCCAACGCGGCAAATACAAGAAATTATTATACTAAACAATGGCATAAATAGCATTTTTCCTGAGAGATCAGTGGCATAGACCGCGAACGACGCATCGGTCGCCCAGCGGCCTGCAAATCGGCCTCTGGGCCGATAGTTTGATCGGTATCAGCCACCGCAAAGCGATGAACTATCTCATCAAACGACAAACGTTCTTAGAACGCCCTCCAACCGAACTTGCCCGATGGAGCCGATCGCGGCTTGATGAGCCGAGCGCCCTACCCCAGCTCTGTTTGCTTCAGATGGATGCGCACAAGACTGACGGCAGCCCTACTTCGGCAATGCGAACCACTGCCGCACCACACCTTCTGCAGGCTTGTTGCGAATGGATGTGGCAATATTTGGGAATGCTAGACCGCTCACGTCCGCTGCAATCCTCTACCCCAATGAAACCGGCACCCGCTGGCCGGGACGGCGATCAATCCGATAAACAAGCAAATCCGATAACCCGCTCCGCTCCGTTAACTCGACACCCAGAGCCATTGGCGGGTCAAATTCAGCCACATTGATCCGCAACCAATGCCAAACTGGCATCGCATTCTCGCGCGCCGTCAAAGGACCTCATCTATGGTTAACGCTCCTACCAACCACTGTCACATGCCAAGTCAGGACTGGTTCCATTGCCCCGCCACATCCAAGGCCTCTTCTGCGGATACGCTCTAACCTTTGGCCTTGCACTCGTCACACCGGCTGGCGCCGCAGAGCGTGCCGCTATTGGCCCACCAGCGGAGACTGCAGCGAACAATGAGGGCTACAACCTTGTCGCGACCCCAATGGCCACTCAGGTCGATCAAAATCTCCAAGCGCTCGTTGCCGCTGCGGTATCCACCCACCCCAGCATTGCGGCCGCGCGGGCAAGTCTTCGCGCCTCGGGGGCTGATCTGCGCGCGGCCAAATGGCTGCGGTTTCCATCCTTTTCAGTTGAGGGCGCCCTCTTCGATGAGAGAAACAATCGGCGACAGGCAAGCGCCGTCATTGATCAACCAATTTGGACAGCTGGACGGGTGTCGGGCACAATTTCGCGCGCATCGGCGCTCGAGCAGGCGGCGCTCGCGGGTTATTGGGAGGCCGTTCTGAACATTGAGCTCCTCGTGGCTCAAAGCTATCACGAATATTGCCGGCTCAGCCTGCGCATCGACAGCTTGAGCGACAGCCTGACCCAGCACCGCAAACTGGTTGAGACGATGCGCCGCCGCGTGACCCAAGAAGTCAGTCCGGTGTCGGACCTAGACCTTGTCGAAAGCCGGACCGCGCAGGTTGAGCAACAAGTGACCGTCACAATCGCCCTGCAGAAAACGGTTCTTCAAAAACTCCGCGAACTGGTGGATGACCCTTTGCTCTTGCCCGGCCCGCCGCCGCCGAGTGACGACCGCCTCCCCGACCTCGATCAAGACCTCATCATCGATCGGGCTGTCGCTTTTGATCCCAGCCGACAGCGGCTGCTCGCCGAAGCGAAAGCGGCGCGTGCGGAAGCATCATCCACGCGCGCGTCCGTCTTGCCTCAGTTGGTGGGTCAGTATTCCTATAACGAGACCTTCGGCCACAGGGTGGGGCTGGCTCTAAAGGCGCAGTCAGAGGGTGGCTTGGCACGGGTATCAAGCGCAAATGCAGCAAAGGCGCGGCAGCAATCTGCGGAGCTGAAGGTCACGAGCATTGAGCGCGATTTGCGCGACCGGGTGTATGCCGACTTTGTGGAATATGAGGCATCGCGCGCGCGGTTGGCATCAACCCGGCAGTCCTCTGAATCTGCCCTGCGGGTCATGGCATCCTATATGCGGCAGTTCATCAGCGGACGCCGGACTTGGCTCGATGTGATGAATGCCGTGCGCGAGGCGAGCTCCGCCCAGAATGATGCCATCGATGCCGGGTCAAGCACGCGTGCGGCTTACGACCGGCTGATGATGCGAACGGGATCTTGGAACGGTCCCTCTGACCCCAAGGAAGCGAAATGACATCACCGTTCGTGGAACTCGTCCATGCATTTTCGCTTCGTGTTGGCGCGAGACTTCCGCCTGATTGGGCCAACAATGCGCGTGCTGACCTTTCGCTTGATGATCAGGACGCGCTGGCAGAACTGTCCGTCGCCGTGGACTGGAGCCCCCCTGCCCTAACCACCCGCAAGCCTAAGCCGCAGCATTTTCCATTCCTTGCTTTCACGCCGTCATCAGGTTGGGGCATTGCAGACCAATGGGTCGACAAGAATGATCTGCGGATCTTAACGGCTCACGGGATTGTGACGACGCCTTGGGACGAGGTGATCCAGTTGGCGCGGCCAAGCTTTCCTGCATCGACACAGGCACCAGCCAGCATGCGCGCCTTTTCCATTTTCGCAAAGGCGCTGCTTGGTCAACGCCGCTTGCTGGTCGAAGCGACAGTCGCGACAGTCGTGCTGAACATGATCGCGCTCGCCACGTCCTTTTATTCGATGCAAGTGTATGACCGTGTGGTGCCACAAAGTGGGTTTGACACCCTTTGGGTGCTGACTGTCGGCATGGTATTGGCGCTTGTCGTTGAATTTCTTCTTCGCACGGCACGCGCCCTTCTTGTCGATCGCGAGGCGGGCGACATTGATGCCCAGATGTCAGAATTCTTCTTTGCGCGGATGCAAGCAGTCCGGCTTGATGCACGTCCGTCAGGCATTGGTACCATGGCCGCGCAACTTCGTGGTCTTGATCAGATCAGATCGATGATGACATCTGCATCCTTCTTCGTTCTCGCAGACCTGCCATTTGCCATATTCTTCATCTTTGTGATGGCAAGCATCGGAGGCAAAGCGGCTCTCGTTCCTCTGGCGATCTTCCCGATATCTCTCATCGCCGCATATGCGTTTGCGCGCCTGATCCGAAATGACACCAACAAGGCACAAGAGAATGGCAATCGGAAAAACGGCATTCTGGTTGAGGCATTAGACGCGGCAGAAACAATCAAATCGAACGTCGGTGGCTGGCACATGCTGTCGGGATGGAACCGTCTTGTGGATCGGGTTCATGACCATGATCAACGGGTGCGCCGCTGGTCAACAATTGCCGGGTCGACCTTTGGGTTCCTCCAGCAAGTTTCTTATGTCGGGGTCATGGTCATCGGGGTCAGTCTCATCAGCACTGGCGAGTTAACGATGGGCGGTCTCATCGCGTGCAGCATCATCTGCGGCCGCATCAACGGCCCTTTGGTCGCTTCATTGCCAAACCTAGTCGTCCAGTGGGGCTATACACGCTCATCTTTAGAGGCTCTGGATCATCTGCTGGCGATGCCGACCGAACATCCTGATGGCACAACGCCCATTCGCGTGAGCAAAATCATGCCACAGATCAAGCTCGAGGCGGTGACTTTCAAGCACCGCGGGGCCCGCGACGGGATAGACATTCCTGCGCTCAACATTCCAACCGGCGCTCGCGTTGGACTGATTGGTCCCGTCGGTTCAGGCAAATCAACCTTGATGCGCGTCATGGCCGGTCTTTATCGCGCGCAGTCCGGGCTCGTGCTGATCAACGGTGTCGATATCGGTCAGATCGCGGAAGCTGATCTTCGGTCGCAATGCTGCTCGATCCCGCAGGAATATAGTCTGATCAGCGGGACTCTGCGCGAAAACATTGTTCTTGGCCTTCCGGACCCCGGTGATGAAGCCATCATGGCGGTGGCTACAGAAACAGGCCTTGCGACGGTCATCCAAAACCACCCTTCCGGTCTTAACCTTCCGATTATGGAAGGGGGTCGAGGCTTGTCTGGCGGGCAAAGGACCCTTGTCGGCCTGACGCGCGCCATCCTTGCCAAGCCACGCCTCCTATTGCTGGATGAGCCCACCGCCAACCTTGATCAAGAGACGGAAATGCGTGTGCTATCCGCTCTATTCAACGCGGTTGAACCAGATGGCACAATCATCATGACGACACACAAACTTCAGCTACTGCGCTTTGTGAATGATGTGGTCGTGATGACGGGCGGCAAGATCGTCCTCAATGGACCGACGAACGCTGTGCTGGAAAAGTTGCGTCCGAAACCTTCCGGCCAAACTAATCCGGTTGCAGCCCCTGCACCGTCAGCACCTAAGAACCGAGTATCCTGATCATGGCCGCTAAGCACGCGTCGAAGACGACCTCTATCATCATGCTGACCGCAGCATCCGTCTGCGCGTTTCTAGCCTGGGCTAACTATGCGGAGATCGATCAGGTGAGCCGTGCATCAGGTCAAGTCATCCCTGCCGGAAGGGTGCAACTTGTCCAAAGCTCAGATGGTGGTGTGATCTTGTCAATCTTGGTCAGAGAGGGAGACATCGTCCGCAAGGGACAAAAGCTGGTCAAGCTTGACCGCGTAAAGATTGAGGCAGCAGCAGACGAAGGTAAAGCCAAAGTCGCAGCGATGAAGACGGTTAAAAGTCGGATCGAAGCAGAGCTTTTCGACAAGCCGCTGCGTTTCCCAGCCGAGGTCAATGATTTTCCTGACTTCATGGCCAACCAGCGTCAATTGTTCCTCAAACGTCGCGCCGCACAGACCCAGGATATCGCTGCTCTGCGCAATATGCTTGCTTTCGCCAATCAGGAACTGAGCATGAATATGCCGCTGCTCGCCTATGGTGATGTCAGCCGGTCCGAAGTTATCAGGCTACAGCGAGCGGTCGCCGATATTCAGGCCCAAATTGCCAACAGGCAAAACAAGTATCTGCAGGATCTGCAGGCGGAATATGCCAAGGTCGAAGAAGAGCTTGTCACAGCGGAACAGACACTGACCCAGCGGCTGTCCGCGCTGAAAGATACTGACATTGAGGCACCGACTGACGGTATCGTTAAAAACATCAGGCTCACAACCATAGGCGGCGTGCTTCGCCCCGGTGACGAAGTTTTGCAAATCGTCCCGACGGGGGAAAAGCTGATCATAGAAGGCAAAGTTCAACCGGCAGACATTGCCTATGTCCGCGTAGGCCAAAGCGCCTCGGTGAAGTTTGATGCCTATGATTCATCCATTTTCGGCTCTGCGACCGGAAAGGTGATCTATATCAGTCCTGATACGTTGACTGAGCAAAGGGGCAACGGCGAGCAAATCTATTATCGTGCACATATTCAAGCTGACATTCGCTCAATGCACCAGCGTCAAGGCAAGAGAATTTTCATTCAACCGGGCATGATGGCCACAGCGGAAATTCAAACAGGAACAAATACGATCCTGAAATTTCTGGCCAAGCCCCTTATCAAGACCGTCTCCGGATCATTCGGCGAACGTTAGGCGTGGCCGCACTGCCATCGCTCCGCCATTTGGAGACAGGTTGCGGTTAGACTGACAGCACCGCCACACACTCAATTATTTCAATAACTTATGAGGCACGATGGGTCTCTACACACCTATCTACCCACCTTTGGGCGGGATCTAGGTAGCGCTAGGTGCGCACCAAAAGCCCCCCTTGGGGGTCTTGTCAGAGCAAACGCACCGGTTGGGCGAGAGAGCGTAACCGGCTAAGTCTGCGCTATGTCCCGCCCCAGAAAACCAGTCAGCCGGTTCCGCTTTTTCAACTCTTCGCCGGAGGTAATCCGCCTGGTTGTGATGATGTATGTGCGGTTCCCGCTCAGCCTTCGGAACGTCGAGGATCTGCTATTCGAGCGTGGGATCGACATCTGCCACGAGACGGTGAGGTTCTGGTGGAACCGGTTCGGGCCGATATCCGACGCCAGCGAGTGCAAGCGATGCGCGGAATCCGTCACTGGCGCTGGCACCTCGACGAGGTGTTCGTAAAGATCAACGGGGAGCAGCATTACCTTTGGCGCGCCGTCGATCACGAAGGTGAGGTTCTTGAGAGCTACGTGACGAGAAAGCGGGACAAAGCTGCGGCTATGGCGTTTCTGAAGAAAGCCTTGAAGCGCCATGGCCGGGCCGAGACAATCGTCACCGACGGACTGCGATCCTACCACGCTGCCATGCGCGAACTCGGCAATGTGGATCGTCGTGAGATGGGCCGTTGGATGAACAACCAGGTCGAAAACAGCCACCTCCCCTTCCGACGACGGGAGCGAGCTATGCAGCGATTTAGGAAAATGAAGTCACTGCAGAGATTTGCGTCAGTCCATGCCTCGCTCCACAAGCAGTTGGCTTCGCCGCCCTTCGGGTCAATCTGGAACGCCACATCACCGACCGTCAGACTTCCAAAGAACGACGGTCGGCCGCCTTGGCCGAGTGGCAGTCGCTCGCCGCCTAAAGTTTTGCGCATCTTGCGAAAGCTCCACGAGTTGGAGACAAGTTGCGGTTAGACTGACAGCACCCCTACCTGAATCTACCTTACAATGTGAAGCTGATCAGAACGCCAGCTTCTACATCAGGGCTACCCGCCGATAGGCCTTTGATGCCATACAGCGTCAACCGAACCTTGTCAGATAAGGGAGTGCTGTAGGCCCCAAACAGACTGTGTCCGTCATCAAAGAGAGGGCTGATCGTTTCGTTGTAGTCGTAAGATGCGATGATGGCTTTCTTGCCGCTAATCCAAGCTGTGCCGATTGACGTGTTGATCGTGTTGCGAAGTTGTAGTCCTTCGGGTTCTCCGAAGACTTGGTACTCTACGCTCATGAATGGCGCAAATGGGGCACTTATAAATGTCACCTCAATTTTGCCTGAATAATCGGTTTTTCCCGTTGAAAGGCCCTTTGACTTTTTAGCGGTCGGGATCTTTATGCGAGACGATGCCTGTATCGACCATTTATCGCTCGTGATGGGGATTTCCCATGCTGCTCCGAGAGACACGTCACCCATTCCTGAGCGGGTGGATCGAACCAAGCCGACACCCGGCAAAGGCCGACCTTCTGCCCCAACAACAACGTTGGGACCAGAAATCTGAACATGTGATATACTGGCAGCGACTGTAAAATTTGTGCTGACCGGTAATCTCAAGCTTAGGGGCGATACTTTGGTGTTCGTAGTTTCGGTGTCGCCATATCGGCCCGTTGATGCATCAAAACCGATGGACAGCGTTGGCCTGTGTATGCCTGGCAGAGGCGACAACGATACAACGCTCTCTACGTCCTTATCTTGAGCTTTCACACTTGCCGGTGCGATGGCAAAGGCGGAGAACATGATGGCTCTAAGCAGGCCTCGCACCGGAAAAACTAAATAGGTTATTTCTAGTTACCAGTCGGTTTTTTTGCAGCGGTTGCGATTGATTTCAAAAATGCGAGAGTCGCCTTTGTGTGAGCCGCTTGATAGTGAGCAGCCACAATTTCCGATTTACTTGCATTTGTATCCGCCCGGACAGCTTGAACGTCTGTCTTCACGCTGGCTACCGCTGTCTTGAGGGCTTCGACCGCATCTTTCGAGCCCTTGGTCTGGATGACTTGTACGGCTGCCGCCCTCACCGCTGCAACGTTCGCACGAGCTGCCACGGCGGCCGAATTCTGTGCCAATGCCGGAACTGAAATCATGGTCGCTGCGGCGCAAACCAGTGTCGCAATCTTCTTCATTCGAATCTCTCCGTGCCATTGTACCTACGTGTTTTATTGACATAACTAAGAATTGCAACTGTCGCAAAGAACAGATGCGAAGTGGGGCAGGTGACTAGAAGCGCCGCCAGTTGGCGGGCTCGTATTCGTGATCTGCGCATCCGCCACAGTTTCCCCAACCCTGCATTGTTTTTTGACCAGACGCAGATGTTGAGCCGCAGCGCATACGCCTCGTCTGCTGCTGCAATCAGTTCGCCTGCGTGATGGTGATCCATGCAGATAAAATGGATTGCGCCTTGGCGTGACACAGTGGCGCAGCGGCCAAGGCAATCCGCCAAGAAGGCACTGTCAAAGCAAATGCACCGGCTGGCGCATACCGCGGCAGAACGTTAGCAACAGGTATGCCCCACCCTAGAAAGCCAGCCAGTCCGTTCCGCTATTTCAACTCGTCGCCCGAGGTCATCCGCCTGGTCGTGATGATGTACGTGCGGTTCCCGCTGTCTCTGCGGAACGTCGAGGATCTGCTGTTCGAACGCGGCATCGACCTCTGCCACGAGACTGTCAGACTTTGGTGGAACAGGTTCGGGCCGATGTTTGCAGCCGACATCCGCCGCCAGCGCGTCCAGGCGATGCGCGGGGTGCGGCTCTGGCGGTGGCATCTCGATGAGATGTACGTGAAGCTCAACGGGGAGATGGTCTACCTCTGGCGGGCGGTTGACCACGAGGGCGAAATCCTTGAGAGCTACATCACGAAAACCCGTGATAAAGCGGCAGCTCTCACCTTCATAAAGAAGGCTTTGCGGCGCCACGGATCACCAGTTGCGATCACAACGGACGGGCTAAGATCCTACCGAGCGGCCATGTCGGACCTCGGCTGTGAAGCCAAACAGGAGATCGGCCGATGGGCCAACAACCGGGTCGAGAACAGCCACCTACCCTTCCGACGACGAGAGCGGGCCATGCTCAGGTTCCGGCAAATGAAGACGCTGCAAAAGTTCGCTTCAGTGCACGCCTCGCTCCATAACCACTTCAATCAGGAACGACATCTAACCGATCGACAGACCTACAAAGAACGCCGCTCGGCAGCACTTGCCGAGTGGAGCAACCTTGCGGCCTGAGGGTTCGCGCCCCCTGCCCCTGCTCCGTTTGCTGGAGACAAGTTCGCATTAGACTGACAGCACCATCTCGCGCAATCATAACAACTTGCGTGCTTCTAGATCGTTTGGCATCCAAGCAGCATGAACATCTTCATTCTAACCGGAGCCGGCGCATCTCCGGAAAGCGGCCTCGCCACGTTCCGGGGTAGTGATGGCTTACCGGGTGAACATCGGACTGATGATATCTGCAAGCCAGAAGCGCTGGAAGCCAGCGCCTCAGCGAAGCCGCCGCTGCGCGTGCTCACTTTCCTCCACAGCTTCGAGCCCGGTGGGGTCGAACGCGTCGCGCTGCGGCTCCACCATGCCTGGATAGCATCGGGTGCCGACGCCCGGCTAGTTATGGGGCGCACATCCGGGGCGATGCGCCGCGAATGGCCGGAGCTGGAGCCGGAGGTGCTCGGCAGTGAGGCGGTGCCGACCGCGCGCTGGGAAACGCTGTGGATGATTCTGCTCCTGCCCGGCGCGATCCGCCGCATCCAGCCCGATGTGCTGTTCTGCGCGGGCAATTCCTATACGATTGTGGCGGTGATGATGCGGCTACTGCTTGGCAAGGCTTGCCCGCCGATCGCGGCCAAGATGAGCAACGATCTGGTCCGCATGGATCTTCCTAGCCCCATCCGCTCGCTCTACCGAGCTTGGCTGCGCATCCAGGGCCGGATGCTGAACCGCATTATCGGGATGGCGCAGCCGATGCGCGCCGAGATTGCCGAATTGATGCGCGCGCGCGCAGACCATATTGCCATCATCGACGACCCTTCGCTCGACGAGGCCGATATCCATCGCCTGTCTGCAGCCCGGGCCGCCGCACTCGCCTCTGCCGGGCCACGCGGGCAGGGCAAACGCTTCCTCGCAATCGGCCGCCTTGCCGCGCAAAAAAACTTCGGCCTCCTGCTGGAGGCTTTCGCCCGCATGGCGGGGCCAGACGACCGGCTTGCCATTGTCGGCGAAGGCAGCGAACGTCCGAAGCTTGAAGCGCTGCTCAAGCGGCTCAACCTTCAGGGCAAGGTGCGTCTGCCCGGCCATGTCAATCCGCTCGATGCAGAGTTTGCTGCCGCCGATGCGCTGGTCCTGTCGTCCGATTATGAAGGCGTGCCTGCGGTGGTCGTTGAAGCGCTTGCCGCTGGCCTGCCCATCATTTCGACGCGCTGCAGCGTCTCGATGGATGAAATGTTGGGTGGCGGGCGTTTCGGCGTGCTGGTGCCAGTTGGTGATGCCGCCGCGCTCGCTGGCGCGATGGCTGACGTTGCTAACATCCAGTTTGACGCTCGCACCGCACGCGAGCAAGCTCATCAGTTCACCGTGCAGATAGCTTCGGATCTCTACCTCGCGCTGATGAAGAGCCTGGCACGTTCATGACCCCGATGGCGATACGGGCTCCTCAAAGGAGCTCGGTCAAAGCAAACGCACTGGCGAGCGATTTTGGCGACTGACCGGAACCAGCGGCGGATGCCACGGCGCAGGAAACCAGCTAACCCGATCCACTACTCCAACTCTTCGCTTGGTCTTGTTGGAGAAAATGCACCGGTTGGGCGTTCAGGCGCAGGCGGGCTCCGCCCCAGCGCCATTTTCCTTACGAGAATGACGCCTGCAAAACAGAGCGACGTAAGGGCAACTGTACCGAGGGTTCGAAACCCTCCCTCTCCCGGCCCAGAATAAGCAAGAAAACGAAATATATCCGTACGTCAGCTTCCCACCCACAATCGGACCTTGGGAAGCGATCGCGAGACACTCATCAACGGACAGGCAGCTTTGGAGGGAGAGATACCAAAAGCGGACTATCAGGACACGACCCAACTGCAGAGGTTGAACGAATAGGCAGTTAAAACTATTGACGAGCGCATGGCTTCGATAAAAACAGAAAGGCTATTGCTTAGACCAGCGTCAATAAACGACGTAGCGGATCTCCACGATATTTTCAGCAATCCCGACGCGATGGCCTTCTGGTCAACACCACCGCATGTAAGCCTCGCTGAAACTGAAGCTTGGGTCGCTACGACAATGTCAATTGATCCACGAGAAGGCGAAGACTTTGTGGTCGAATGCCGCGGTCAAGTTATTGGAAAGGTAGGATTGTATCAATTTCCTGAGATCGGGTTCATCCTAAACCCTAATTCATGGGGAAGAGGATACGCGCGAGAAGCTTTAACAGCCTTAATTGATCGAGCCTTTCTAGTGCATCGGCTGCCATCAATTGACGCGGACGTTGACCCACGAAACGAAGCTTCACTTGGCCTCTTGAAGCGTTTGGGTTTTCAGGTGGTAGGCCATGCACTTCGCACGTGGAACGTGGACGGAGTATGGTGCGACAGTGTCTATCTCCGTCTGATGAGACCAGATTCTAAAGTCAGCTAACCACCCATAATTAGTCAATCGCGACCACGAAACTCATTCCCAATCTGAGCCTTCAACCTTCAAACTATAATAGCCTGGCACTGTCAAAGCAAATGCACCGGCTGGCGCGATCCGCGACTGACCGGTAGCAACGGGCATGCCACGCCCCAGAAAACCAATTAATCCCTTTCGCTATTTCAACTCCTCGCCCGAGGTCATACGCCGGCTTTGTCAGAGCAAATGCACCGGTTGGGCGAGAGAGCGTAACCGGTTAAGTCTGCGCTATGTCCCGCCCCAGAAAACCAGTCAGCCGGTTCCGCTTTTTCAACTCTTCGCCGGAGGTAATCCGCCTGGTTGTGATGATGTATGTGCGGTTCCCGCTCAGCCTACGGAACGTCGAGGATCTGCTATTCGAGCGTGGGATCGACATCTGCCACGAGACGGTGAGGTTCTGGTGGAACCGGTTCGGGCCGATGTTTGCGGCCGATATCCGACGCCAGCGGGTGCAAGCGATGCGCGGGACCCGTCACTGGCGCTGGCACCTCGATGAGGTGTTTGTGACCCGCAGGGCGGCGTAGCCAACATCAACGGAGAGCAGCATTACCTTTGGCGCGCCGTCGATCACGAAGGTGAGGTTCTCGAGAGCTACGTGACGAGAAAGCGGGATAAAGCTGCTGCTTTGGCGTTTCTGAAGAAAGCCTTGAAGCGCCATGGCCGGGCCGAGACAATCGTCACCGATGGTATGCGATCCTACCAGGCTGCCATGCGCTCGCTCGGCAATGTCGATCGTCGTGAGATGGGCCGCTGGATAAACAATCGGGCTGAAAACAGCCACCTCCCCTTCCGACGACGGGAGCGAGCTATGCAGCGATTTAGGCAAATGAAGTCACTGCAGAAATTTGCGTCAGTCCACGCATCGCTTCACAACCATTTTAATCAGGAACGCCACCTCACCGACCGTCAGACTTACAAAGAACGACGCTCGGCAGCACTTGCCGAGTAGCAGTCGCTCGTGGCCTGAGCTGGCGCAGATACTACGATAACTCTGCCTATTAAAGACAATTCCCGCGCCGACAGTGCCCGCCGTTCAGACTTCTCAATTTTGAAAAATATTTTTTCGTATCATAATCGGGTTATTTTTTAAATTAAAATGTCACATTAACCACCTAAGCGCTTGTAAATTAGGAATTTTATTACAAAAAGTACTGCCAAGATATGTCTCAATTCAATGTCCTGATACTTGAGGCAGACAATACAATATTCGAAATGATACGTTGGATATTCCGGCGTGAAGGACTTAATGTTGAGCAAGCAAAGAATGGCCAGGAGGCCCTTCATAAGGCTTTGACCGGCAAATTTGAAATTGCGGTACTTAGCTGGGAAAATAGTACAGACCGCACTATTGAAATTTGTCGCACTATCAGAGCGAACGGAAGCATCCTATCCACCGCCATTATCGTGACTGCTGCACGTCGGTCGGAATATGAGATCGTTAAAGCCTATCAAGCAGGCATTGATGACTTCATCGTAAAGCCGTTTTCCAACCGGGAATTACTTGCCCGCATCCGGGCCATTCTCCGTCGAACCGTTCAGAAAGATGAGGGACGGACGCTGAAAGTGGACGCACTCCAGATGGACGTGGACAAATATCAAGTCTCATACCGAGGTCATGAACTTAAACTAAGCATCGTGGAATTCCACATATTGCGTTTCATGATGGAAAACCCTGGCACTACACTAACGCGGGAACAAATTCGCGCGTCGGCCTGGGGAAAAGGCAGTGATGTTAACGTTCGGACCGTTGACGTGCGTGTTGCTCGGCTGCGCAAAATGATCAATGCAAGTCGCCGCCCGGAGGTGATCCGGACCGTCCGCTCACAAGGCTATGTGCTGGGCTAGAAACGGGATCCTCGCGCTCTCCGCCACAAGGGGACTGGCCCAGATCATTGCTCAAATGACGAACTGCCAACTTTAGGGAGCAAGAAATCGGCCGACCGTGTTGAGATCTAGCAGCCCTGTTTCACCAATCCCAACAAGCCTCTGATAGGCACGCACAGCCTGCTCAAACAATGCTGGGTCCTGCGCGTCTGTGCTGCTGTTGAGGACGCCAGATTGAAGCATGCGATCGACGATACGCTGCATCGTGGAGCTATCGACCGCATTCCCGCTTATGGTTACCCCAACACCAGGTACGGGGCCGCGGTCAGCGGACGGAGAAGTGCTGGAACCGGCATTTTGTTGGCGTTCTGCCGAGGAAGAAGGGGACAGTTCCGTCAGTTCAAAGACCCCAACTACGCCAATGTCTTGGGCAGGAGCAACCTGGAATGTCGTGTCCTCATTTTGCCCAATAGGCGCGCTCAAAGGGGAAGCATCTGCGGGTTCGAGAAGGACTTCAACACCCTCGTCAGCGGGTACCGGCTGCGCATGAGCCGCCCCACTCATCACCACCGCAATGACCATCGACGAAACCGCCAAAACCTTGAGCATAACGGCTGCCCTACTGCTCATGCGTTTACTTGCCCCTGTTAATCGTATCGCCAAATTCCGCTGTAGAGGTCGTCGTGCCGCTATTGGTACCGTTTAGCGTATTGCCGTCGATCGAGTTGCTGTTGCCGGTAATCTGGTTGTAAACGCAGTAACCGCAAGACGTAACGGTCCGGTACATAGACGTCACGTTATTGCCGATTGTCACCAACTGCGCGTTTTCTCCCTCGGACCTATGCAAAGCCGCGGACGATTGCGAACGGGAGTTCGCTCCAGAGCTGCTCATCGTCCCCCAAGCTTGCGTTGTGTCGCTGGCGAAGGCTGATCCGGTTACATTGCTCATGAGGAAAACCAAAGCGCTGATTTTCGCAACTGTTTTATTGATCATCATAAAATATTCCTCGTCAATCTATTCAATTTCTTGGCACAGAACTGATCATAACGCCAGCCTGCAAACCGACCGCGGACACCGTCACATTGCCGAGCTGGTCCGCAACTGGCGTTTGCCCTGCAAAATTGCCCCTGGATGAAACAATGCCAGTATTGGTAACAGAATAGCTATTCGCCGATGCCTGTATCGGCATTCCAGGGTCGGCTTCGATCGCTTGGAGCAAGGACTTGCTATCAAAATAAATCACCGCGCCCTCGGCCGTGAGCGTGATTGAATTCTTCTCTCCGCCATTGATTGTTGGATTATAAATATCACCGTTGACGGTGATATCGCCGCTGTTGATGGCGATCAAGCGCGGCTCGAGGTTATTGGACAAGACCTGAGCTGTCGCGTGCGTTGGCGTTACCACGCTCAGCATAACGACAGCGGCAGCCAGAGCTGGGCGAGACCGCCGCGCCTGGACCGCCAAATTTAGAAGTTTGCGCGCGCTCAATTTGTTCCTCGCTTGAGAGTGGATCACCATCTGAGCTCCTTCCTATCAATTATACTGGCATGATTGCCATTCTTAGAAACCGAGAAAAGGGAGAGGCAGAAACTGCCCCTCCCCCTACTCGCTTAAACTTGGTGTAGTATTCTACACAAGTTCAAAGATTAACGAGCGAAGTTGTTGAACGTCTGCGATGCCGAAGCACCAACAGCCGCCATCGAAACGCTGTTGCCGTATCCGGCCGTGATCGTCGGGCTGTAGATGCTGGAAGCAACCGTCACTGCACCGTTGTTTGTCGCGGCGAGATCCGAAACACCAACCGTTACGTCGTTCACGGTTGCGCCTGTGCCAGCCGTCAGGTCGTTTGAACCGTAGGACAGCGACACCGAAGCACCGATGCCTGCAACGCCGACCGAGCTGTTGGTCGCGCCCGTGATCGAGGCAGCATCAGCAGTAGAACCCTCAGAGCCGATGTTGGTCGAGTTGAGAACGGCAGCACCGTTCGTAGACGCCAGAGTGACGGTACCGACGACATCAGTCGTTTCAACGGACGAAGCGGAACCAATTGCGAGGGTGTTGGAGTAGTTGAACGATGCAGAAGAACCGATCGCGGTCGCGCTGATCGAGTTACCGACACCACCACCAACACTAGCACCAAAAATGCCACCAGCGGCAGTAGCGTCATCCACCGAACCCAACACAACTTCACCAGTGCTGGCGTTCGTAGAACCGATATCAACATTCCCAACAGTGATCGCGGCGGTCTGGTCAGCGCCACCAATAACCGCTGTCGCAATCGACATCGAAGCAGACGAACCGACCGCGGTGGCCGAAATCGAGTTGTTGTTCCCGGCCGTGATCGTAGGCGCAGCAGTTGTTACGCCTTCGCTGCCAAGCTCGACGCCAGCAGTAACCACACCGGCATTGTCCGACGCCAAGGTAACTGTACCCACAGTATAGGTCGCGGACGACAACGCGCCGGCGTCAGCCAAAATGTTGACTGATGTAGAAGCTGACGAACCAACAGCCGAACGCGAGATGCTGTTCTGAATGCCGGCGGTGATTTCAGAATTCGTGACGGCACCGATATTTGTTACAGCACCAGTGGCGCTGTTATCCGCGGCGATATCAATGTCGCCGACTGTACCGGTGATTTCGCTATCGAAAGTCGACACAGCGTTGAGCGAAACCGAGCCCGAAGCACCAACGGCAGATGCGCCAACCGAGTTGCGCGTTCCGCTTGCGATCGTCGCGCCGTCGATAACTGCTGGAGTTTCGACCCCGAGCGACATTTCACCGGTGTTTTCCGACACGATGCCGATATTGCCGGACGTCCAAGCATCAACAACCTGGGCCGAAGCCGTGCTGGTGACGAGCATCGAAGATGCAGCAAGGAGAGCAGCCTTAAGCTTGTTCATTTTAGTCATTTTTAATCCCCGAATCATTTGGTTTCAGATAAATTAACCAACTAGCAGGGTCGGTTTCGTCGATAGGCGTGAATTTTTTATGACGTTTATGACGGCCTAATTATTTGTGGCGCTTAAATTTTTTGCGTGCCTGACTAGGGGTTAACCAGACAGGTCCCGCATTTTTATTTGTTTTCATTTTGGCATTTTCATTTGCCGTATCGGGTTTATTTTTATCCTTTGGCGCCGGTACCAATTGGGCTTGAGCTGCCTTGCGGGACATCTTCAGTGCCTCCACCATGGCGCGGCAATTGTCCGGAGTGATGGGCATAGTTGCAAGCACGTCTGCCACAGCGAGCCCGATAACGTCACGCGTGGCCTCTTGCAGGCGCTGCTGGTCACTATAGCCGATCGAACCCGTGATCATTTCACCAGCCCCCTTCCCGACTATCTTGCCTACACCCAAGCCGGCGCCTCGAAAAAAGACCTGACGGCTAAGCGAACTGATCGCCATCGTCATCCGATCACCGGGTCGGTACATTTCCGCCGAGACCTCAAGCGAAGCGCCCCGCTGGTCAGCATATGGGCCAATGCCGCTCACACGCATATCAAACGTCGGTCCACCAATAAAATCTAACGCGGTAAACGCCGTTGAAATTACGAAATTGGGGACACGCGTCTGCTGCTGCGTCGCCAATGTCTTGTCGAGATCGGTGCCGCCAAATTGTCGCAATGCACGCTCTGTGTTGAGCTCGTAATAGTTCATGGCCGTCCCACCAGCCCGCATCACTGCGTCAGATGCCCACATCGCAGCTGTCCCCTGCGGCAGGAAGGAACCCGTCGCACCTTCATACCCATAAGATGACTTGCCTGTGCCATCAGAATGGACGGCAATGGCAAACCTTAGCTTGTTGAGCACCTTGCTATCACGAATGCACGTCAACGCTTCGACAATAGCATCGCTAGGACCACTTTGGATCGGTGAAGGCGGCTCTGAAAGCTCGATCGTGCGATTTGGCGCCAAACGCAGCGAGCACCCCCCCAGCGATACAGACAAGGCGCAAACGACCAACATAGCCCCTCGCCGCCGCTGCGATCCGTTGATCGCCCCAATCGTCGACCGAGCGCCCGAAAATTTGCCCTGTGAAACCCATATCTTATTGACGGCATGAAGTTTCATCTAAGGATTACTCAACGTTAAGGACTATCAAAAAAGCAATATGTTGCCGGTCGATAATCACGTTTAGGGTCAAAATCGTGACTAATAAAATTCAAAAAAATGTCGTTATTTCAATTGAGTGACGACGCACCCGGAACGAGCCGAGATCGCCGTCCGGCCGATGATCTGAAGGGTTGAAAAATATGCGTCGCTTCCCTTGGTTCGGGATGAGCAGACCCGCATTCGGGCACGACCGCGCACACCACTAAAAAGCACAAAAAAGCGGCGGGATGTTGGGTCCCGCCGCAGGCATATTCAGGGATATAAACGCGTCACTTCAAGAGAAAACTTATAATGAGCATCGCGAAGTGAATGGTGCATTAATTTTCTGAAATTTGCAATTGGGAATGCGAGGCAGAATGCTCTGTCCGTTTGCACCCACCCGGATACAAAAAAACGGCCCCGGATTTCTCCGAGGCCGCCAGTATCTATGGAGTGTCGTGTGTTTTGGAGGGTCTTAGAGACCTTCACCGTTATTGCAGCCCGGGTTACGAGTGGCCGCGTTGTACGTAATCGTCGTGACCAGCTTACCCTTGACAGTCGTCTGTGACGACGTGGTTGGAGCACCGGAAAGATTTGCCGCTTGCGCGGTCGTCGTCGGGAGGCCGTTCTGGATGTAGAGAGCACGATCACCAAGGAACGTCTTCCCATCCTTGTCGTTCGAATACTTCAAGAACGTCTCCGTGATGGCCTTCACCCAGGAGGCTGGCATCGGCGCAATACCGATTTGAGCCTTGAAGCCAGACTTTCCGATGGCGGTACCAGTGAAGGTGTTGTCACCGATCGACTTACCGGTCGAGTCGATTTTGAGGTTGCCAAGAGTAAGGTTCAGGAACGTCACCACGCCGTTGCGGACAGCCGCGTCTGCAAAGCACGTGCCAGTCAGGAACTGTGTCGTGCCCGTGATCGGATAGCCCGTCGTCGGGTTGGCAAGTGTCGACCCCGTAGCATACAAAACGTTGACCCAATCGAGCGGATTAGCACGGCTGTTTGTTGTGACTTTCGCGGAGAATACGCCATTCTTGTCAGACTGCGGCGGCAAGATAGTACCAAAGGCTGTGGTCGCATTATTCGCCGAAGGCATCAAGTAGATCGCCTTAAGCATATCTTTTGGTGCGGTTTTGCCCAAAGCTGTTTTTCCTTGCTCCAGTGCGGCCGCAACAAGCGTCTTACCGGGTGAAGGAGCCACAAAGTCTGCTGCAACATAACCAATCTTACCGTTGAGCAGGATGTTTGAATCGGTTCCAGATATCTTGTCCGGGGCCATATCGATGGCAGCGGCAACATCGGAGGTGCCGTTGGCAACAATGAACTTACCAGTTGCTTCCGGACCCTTCCCGGTACCAGTCGTGACGATGGCACCAGAGGCGTAATAGGCGCCGCTGATCATATCAGCCGAACCGGCGATCGAAGTCGAGGTGGACGTGGTTGCCGGCTTGATGTTCGAGTCAGACTTGACCGACGTCATGTCGATGCCAGACGCTGAATCGTATGGCAGTGTTTCGGCAGCTCGGACATACTTGTTAGCCTGGCCCGTAGCCAAAATTCCAGCGACGCCGCAAGTGGCCGCGAGATGGCGCGTGAAAATGTCCGTTGTGCCCGACTTGTCAAGACGACCAACGAGGCGGATCGGAACACCTATGTCACGCCAGCGCTCTGCGGTGTCGTTCGGGTCCCTCAGCGAAAGTGTAATCGGCTTATTCTTAGCATCAGTCGTGACGTTTGCCGCCTCAATCTTGGAGTCATTCCAGTTCGTGATGTGGCCGTTAAAGATACCGCAATAGGCAGCCTTGGTGAGACGCAGGCCACCAAGAAGAACAGGTGAAGCAACGGAACCAGCGACAACTGGCTTTGCGACATTGAACTTCAGATCAATATTTTCCGCAACCTTCTTACCGTAAATCGGGCTGTAGGCGATTGCGACCGGAAGAACGTAAAGCGGAAACTGAATGGCAGCGCCGGCCTTTTTTGTGGCGGACGCTGTGTTGAACGCGGCCAATTCAGTACCCGCTAATGGACCCGTGATCGGCGAGTCGGACATGGCAAAATGGACGTTGGTCCAAGCGTCTCCCGTGGATACGCCACCTGTTCTAAATGCGTTTGGGAAAATGAGCCCGGAACCGCCCGTGAGAGCGTTGGTGATGCCCTTCCAAGACGACTTCCCCGTGCCCGAACCGGTCGAGATGTAACGGCCGGTGATGTTTGGCTGGATCGGCGTTTCTGTCGAAGCGCCGCAATTGAAGTTCAAGTCGGTGCCCGTGTAATTGGCTTCGACGACCGACGATGTATTACCGTCGTTCTTGCCGAGCGCGTTGTTCCCGGAAATGCAGTTTAGTTCCTGCGGCAGGATGACGGCGATCGAAGATGCGCCCATGCCGCGAATTTCAGCGGCCGGGAAGGCAACCTGCGCCTGAGCGCCGGTGGCGGTCGCTGCGATCACAGCGGTAGCTGCGAGCAGCTGTGTTTTGAAGTGAATAGTCATGTTATATCCCTTATTTTAACTTCATGTGCAGTTGCGTGGAAGTTGAGAGAACCTTGCGAACTTTCGCTGTTTACTAAGCTAATCAAAGCCTTTTCTCAGCGAAAAGGCGCATGACGCAGGTCACGAAAACACCCGAACCTACGCTTACCCCACCTAAGAAGCAGGAATGACGGCTTTAAGTTGAATGTTACGCAACTTTGACATGGGGTGGGTGTTAATATCAAAACAGAGCAGTATTTTTACGCCTAATTGGCGATTAATACTTCACCATTTTAGATATAAAATGCCCTCCACGCCACGTAGCGTGGAGGGCCATGGCAATACGCGAATGAGAGACGTTAGCGGGCTGGCGTCGCCGCCGGTGCCGCAGCAAGCGTTTCCCGCTGGAAATTCATCGTGGTGATCTTGGCGTCCAAACCTTGGACAACCGCGACCGTCAAATCATTCGCGAGATTGCCGCCGAGAACATTTGTCCGATCCAGCAGCAAGCCGCAATTGCGATCCTTATAGGCAGTCGCGATGACAGGCTGCGCCTCGCTGGCGATCATTTCCATCACTTTAGCCCGCGTTTTTTCAATCTCACGCGTGCGAAGTTCGGCTTTCGCCTGAACAGGCGCAAATTTATCCGCCAACGCCTTTTCGCGCGCACGACGCTGCTGATCAGAAAGCTTGGCACTTTCCGTCCGCAGGGCAAGCACATCAGCCTCTATTGGAGACCGATCACGGTCAATTTCCGCCTGCGATTCGTCGGCAATCTGCTTGAGCCGTGCCGCGGCTGCAATTCCGACCTTACTGTTGGCGAGCACAGCTTCGCGTGACAGCAGGCAGACACCGGCAATAACAGGTCCACCAAGGCCTGGCTGTTGCTCGGCCGCCGGTTTTTGAGCCATCCCGCTCGAGACCGTGCCGAGCGTCGTGGCGGCCATTAAAATTGCAGAGGCAAAACGGTTTTTGAACACTTGAGGTCCTTTACGAAAGAACCGTCGCTTTAGTCTGGATCTAAAGCGACGGCTGGTTGCTAAAATTGTCATGATCTCTCGCGGACCCCCGACCGGGTTTGAACCGGTGCAGAGGTCCACTCGATTTAAATCAGTTGCCCGTTGGCGGAACTGATGAGCCACCGGTCGATGACCCTGCCGAAGCGGCACGCGCTGCTGCCGCCAAGCCCGCGGGGGACGTCGCACGGGCCGACGTCTGCGCAGCAGCAGCAGTGGCCTTAGCAGCAGCAGCGGCAGATGCCGAACGTGCCAACGCCTGCTTATCCGCAGCGGCCGCCTTAGCAGCAGCAGCGGCAGATGCCTGACGTGCCGCCGCCTGCGCAGCAGCAGCAGTGGCCTTAGCAGCAGCAGCGGCAGATGCCTCACGTGCCGCCGCCTGCGCAGCAGCAGCAGTGGCCTTAGCAGCAGCAGCGGCCGATGTCTCACGTGCCGACGCCTGCGCAGCCGTAGCGGCGGTCTTGGCAGCAAGAGCGGCCGAGTTGGCGCGCGCCTCTGTGCGAATAGCCTCTCGTGATGCGGCCGCACTCGCAGCCGGGGAATCCGCACGGACCTGAGCGAGTACCGGCATCGGCAATACGGCAACAGCGATGATTGCAACTTTATACATATTCATTTTCACAGTAATATCCCTTCACGCGATTTTTTCGTGTCAAACAGATCAAGATGCTGATCCGATTTTTCAAATTTAGAGAACGCTTTGACGGATTATGATTCTTTTTTTTCAGTTTTCTTATCAATATTACGCTCTTGTTATTGCGCTACGAACTATTCCTTAATCGGCGCAGGTGCCGTCGGCATTCCGGCGGCCAGTGCTGCAGTTGTCAGCCCCTGCGGCATAGCCCAGCACGTCGACCCGGATCAGAGAGGGTCGATCGCTGCCATTGCCATTTTGTTGAGAATTCGCTTGCGCCGCCGTGGCTGTTGTCGCGGCTGCGGCATTTGCCGGAGGCGCCGGTGCGGCGACAGCCGCCGAGCTCGGCACGCCGACCGAAACGCCGCCAACCTTAAAGTTATCAGAGTTTGCGACGCGTGCTGCGGCCACGAACACATCACCGGAGGCACGGACACCCGCATCGCCCGCATCGACTGTGCCAACAGGCGCCAGCAGCGTGACCCGTGACGGGGCAACATCCAGCGATGGCCGGAACGCGGCGATACCCGCTCCCGCCACGCTGCCCGCTGTATCGACTTCCGTAAAAGCATTCGGCGTAAAGCGCAGCGTGATCGGCGGGAAGTTAGAGGCACTCTTTGGCCCCTGCCCTGCGTTCAGATCACCATTGGAAGACCACATCGTCACGTCGCCGCCACTCAAGGTGAACAGGCGACTTTGGTTGAGGCGGAAATCGCCGTCGGTGAACGAGCGAATTGTGCCACCGCGAAGGCTAAGCACACCTTCATAACCGATCGGAATGGCATCAATACCAACAGCCGTAATCTCCAAAGCATTGCCGTTACGGATATTGAAGATGCCGTTCGCGTTGTAAGGCGTCGATTTGCGAAGTGCCTGTTCAGATGTCCGCACGACCGAACCGGCAATGAAATCCCCGCCCGGCCCAATGAGATCCACATCACCGCCGCGGCTGGACTGGATGGTGGCAAGGCGAAGATCGACATTCCCGGTCAGCTTCCGGACTGCGATTGCAGGCTGTCCATTGACCAGCTTCTTTGTTGGAACACCCAGCGGATGATCCTTGCTGATGGTCGCAGGGTCGGTTTCGAAGGTCGCAAGATTGTCCGTGTAGCCTGCACTGGCTGGGAACAGCGTTTGAACTGCTCGATAGCCGCGCACATATTGTAGGTACGAATTGCCATTGGGATCGGCTGGCGCTGCAAGTTCACTGAAATAAACTTCATTCAGCAGGAACTGACGCTGCTGCTGCACAGAAACAGCGCTTACAAACTGATTATAAAATGCGTCGTACCGATCATAAGACAGCTTCACCAGTTCAACATCGGTCGTGATCTTTGCATCCCCAACAGCAGACGCAAATGCTGCCGGCGCTTTGGCGCGCAGCCAACGGGCGAGCTTGGGCGCGTAGATGGGACGCGATCGATCCGGCGTCTTATTCCCCGCTTTATCGACGAACTGTTCAAATAGCGCTCCATCGAGTTTGTCGAGTTTTGCAGGATTAAGATACACGTCCTGCAACGCGGTATAATCTGCACCATTGGAAACGCCAAAAAGTGCAAAGATGTCCGCCCCAGATGACGGCAACCATGGGTTGGCTTCCGCGCCAATCGTGCGGATACCACCCGCGTAGCTAACATTGTTGACCGTGACAGAGTTGAGCAATGGGCCAAGGTCTCTGCCCGCCTGAACTGTGAGGGCGCCGGGACCTCCAAGGATGAAATTGGTGACACCAACATAAGGACGACCGGCGAAAATGCCGTCTGCCGGCGGCGCATCGGTTGTCGCTAAGATGTCGCGGCCTGCAACAATGCTGGTCACGTCTGAGGCCCGGGTGTTCTGGCCTTCGAAGTAGAAGTTGATAATGTCTTTGCCCGCATTAACGCGCACGGGCTTTGCCAACGAAAGCTGCACATTGTTGATCGAGCCGCCGGCGTAAATCAAGGCATCTTGGCCATCGCCCAGATGGGTGATGCTGCGATCATGATAGAGCCGTAGCATAGCATCGTCCGTCGGCAGCACGACACTGCCGAAGCTGAAGCCAAGCCCCCCTAAACGGTATAGCTGTCCCTCAAAACCGTCGAACTTGGTCACGGTGAAGGCACCAGGTAAATCCGAAGTATTGGCGTCACTCATAGTCAACGCAAAGGAAGACATGTCGCCACCTGCCAAAAGCGAGAGCTGACCATATTGGCTTGGATAAAGAATCCGCGGTATGCTGCTACCGAAAACCAAGTCGGAATTCAGAGAGCTGAGACGAAGCGATGGCGGTAATACATAACCGGTAAGGTAAGAAGATATCAAAGCCGATGTATCTTGATCAACAAAGGGAACGCGCAGTTCCTTCCGATTGCCAACTAGTTCAAGTCGGCCAAATGTCTCAACATCAACGCCTGCTACAGGGCTATAAAAGCCTGCGGCATTTAGGGCATCCGAGATGCTTGACACAGCTCGATCAGCACCAAGCGCCCCTATGCCGCCAATAACGACGTCTCCGCGCGCAGTAAGCGTAAGGATGGCGTCGCTCACCCGAACACGCAAAAGGTTGCGGACATCGAGGGTAGGGATGCTATCGTCATAGGAGCCCGAGGTGACGGTCTCACCCGCCGACAGGACCGCGCGACCAACGGTCACCTGACCGATGCCTGCTGCAAGGTCAATATGGCCGCCCAGAATATCGCGGCCTGAATTCACAGCGAGGTTCCCCGAGCCACTCGACATCAGCGCCTTGGCTCCATCGGACAAGGTCGTGGTCGTAACCGAGTTAACAAGAGCAATGGTCAGGTCGCTGACATCTCGGCCGGACTTGATCGACACATCGCCACCCGCGAGCGCACCGACGCCTGATGAGAAGAGTTGGGGCACGATCGCAATCGAGCTATCTTGACCAATTTGACCGACGCGCCAGCGCTGGCTAGCAGCACCCACATGATCTGGATTGAGCGTCGTAAAGCCGCTATCATAGCCCGGCATCTCAGTGAAGATTTCAAGGCCTGAGCCAAGAAAGGCCTCGCTCCAAACATCGCGCCGACCGCGCACATCGGCGCCAGCCTGAAGTGAAATCGAGCCCCCATTACCAGCAAATACCGGCGCTGCGTCCAGAGCACCTTGTGGTGAAGGCACATAGTCGAGAGCTTCTGCCCCAAAGCCGCCCAGCGCGCTGCCGGGTTTGCCAAATGTAGGCAGGCGATTGCCTGCCGTATAAATCGCCGACCCGCCGACTTGGGCATTGTCAAAGTTCGGGACGAGCGGTTCACCGAACTCGTCTACGCTTGCGCCATTGACATCGCGATAGACCAACTCACCGCCACCTGAGAGATCAATGTCCCCACCGGCGGCAATCCCGATGGAACCGTTGCCGGTACGCACCAGCGGACGGACGTATGCGGCCGCTTGTGTGAAACTGATCGGCGTATTGGTCTCAAGGGCAATATCAGCGAAACTAGCGGCAAACCCTTTTCCAAAATCAGTCGCAAGAAAGGCCTCAACATCCCCAAGAGAGGCGTAGACACCGACCGTTTCACCATCCTCAACAATGAACCTATTTCCCGAAAAGAAGCTTGCTGCTGCTGCCTTGGCGGCTTCGGAAAGATCACTGTCCCTGCCCCAATCCAGTCTCGTATAAAAATCGCTCGAAAATTCTGCCGGGATAATGTCAGCAAAAGCTTTATCTAAAAATTCGCCTGCCGTGCCATATAAAATTGATCCCGAGCCATCGGTGTAGGAGAGCTGCAGCGGCCCGTCGACAATGGTGCTGCCCTCGGTGGCGGTGACACTGTAACTTTTCTCTCCGGCAATGATTATAGATCCGCTTGAACTACGGTTAACTTGCAAAGGATTAGGTGAGCCGCCGCTGGCACCTGCCACAAGGATAATATCCGAAGACCTGACTGGTTGGTTGTTGTTTAAGGGGAACAACTCACCGATCCCGATAGCATCATTAGTGCCCATTGCAGCAACGCTGTTGGCTCCCGCGCTATAAGGAGAATGAATAAAGCTACCCGGAAACTGGCCCCCTTGGATCGGCGATGTTAGATCGATGGTAACAATCATATCATCTGAAGGTACTATAGCTTCGTCCTTCAACTCCGAATAATATGGCATGTCAAAGCCGCAAATCCCACCATCCGCACAATTCAAGTTGACGGCAGGATGGTAGCTCCGATTGCCTCCACCCAGTTGGTAGCTAATATAGTCAGCGTCGGTGCGGTCGTGGAAAGCGAAGAAGCCGTCGCTGATGCTGTTGTTGACCTTTAGATCCCCGCCCGCACGGATCACAAATTTAGGTGCATCGCCGCTCACTGAGCCACCAACGCGGAACGTCATATCGACATAGCGAGAGAAAAGCTCAGTTTCTTTGCCTTGCACCACCTCATAACGAGGATTGCCGTCAGCGTCCGGGCCAAGCGGTGATAAGACCATGAGCCCATCGCGCACAGAGCCTGCGTAATCAGTTATCTTCCCCGCACCCAGATTAATATTACTGTCAAGGATCACGCTACCCGATGATACCAGTTCCACCCCTGGCCGGATGCGATAACGGGAACTGTCGCTTCCGTTCTTCAGGCCAACGTTAAAGGATCGGATGAATTCCGGGATGGAGCCAAAAGTACTCGTATCAGCGAGGAAGTTGGGGAGATCGTTGGCCGCCGCATCCAAATGTGCAGCGCCATCACCATCTATTGTTACACCAGAAAACGACCCCTCATCCGCGATCGCATCAAGGTCGAAGCGCTTAAATGCTTCAATTTGAAGCGAACGTGCGCCTATCATTTGCCCATCGTTGCGGACGTCAACCAGCCTGCCTTCGCCGATCATCGGAGCACGGAAGTTGACCATGCCGCCAAGGTCACCCGCAGCGAGGCGATAAACGGTGGTTTCGGTCAGGGTGGCCGGGTCCTTGACCTTCAATCCGATTAGGCGGTCGGCTGTCTGGCGGACAGAGACATCGACAATCGCACCCGATGCAAGTGAGATATGCGCGCTCTCGTTGCCGATGCCAAGTATGATGTTACCGGCGCTCGCCTGTCGACTATCACCACCATTATAGCCATAGCTTACCGAACGCAGTGTTGCTGTCGACGCTAAGGTTACCCCATCGCTGCCATAAAGGGCGATATCGCCCCCATTGACGCGCGCTTTGGCATAAGCTGGGTCTGTCATGGCAAGGCTGGTCACATCGTCGCCAGACGTATCGATTGCGCCTGCAATGACAATCCGGCCGCCGTCGGTCGTTAAGTTCACACTGCGCGCGCGAAGGTTTTGTCCCTGATCAAGATTGAAATCGCCCGAACCCGCATGAATTTCGATGTCGCCCTGAAACTTATTGCCATTGTCGCGGACAAAGCTTGCAAAGTCGAACACTTGGCCAGTTGCATTTAACAAAGAGGTGCCATCAAGGAGCAGAGATGCCGCCCTTTTAGTGCCGACTGCGATATCCGGGTTAAGGGCGGCGCCGAGCTGGACGGTGCCTCTGGCAGCCACAAGGTTGAGGATGCCCGCCGATCCGATCGCATTGTCGACGATAATCCGGGTTGAGCTTTCACTGGTAATTGAACCATCAATCGACTTGAAGTTGATCGTACCTCCGCCCGCAGTGGCGATTAGCCCATCGGATGTCGCGCCGATACGGGTTGAATAGCCCGGCACAGCAAGGACACTCGTTCCAGATATGCTAATGTCGCCTTGAGCGACAATATCCAGGATGCCTGCCGTCGCACGGATCTGAGCATCAATGATGGTCATACTTGCAATTGGTGCTGCTACAGAGCCAAATGAGATCGTTGCCCCTAGTGACGGACTACCCGACGCAACTGCACTTAGACCGCTGCCATCGATGATAAAATCGCCAAAAGTTAGGAAACTATATTCAGGGTTGCCGAAGTTACTGCGCACAAGTCGGTCAGCAAGCAATGGAGTGGAAAGTGTTAGTCCAACGTAGAAAGGGTTTTCAGGATCATCAATCACGAGAGCACCCTTACCCTCGATGTAAATGCCCTTGGCAGCAGCGAGTTCAACACCGCCATCAAAGCCGAAGAGATAAAACTGACCATCGCGAAGAGCAACTTCGTTGGCCTTAATGGTCAAGGCAGAAGTGTCGCCACACGCCACATTAGCACTCAACGTGCAACTGCCTAGATCAATGCCAGAATTTGTGAGCACCAGGTTCTTTGCTTTGATCAGCACCGGAGATGCCGTTCCGTTCGACGCTAGGCCCGGCGCGTCAATGGTCAAATTGTTGAAGTTGGCAGGCAGTTGGTCATCCAGCACAACTGCACTGCGCGAGGTGAGTGTCAGGTTCTGCGCCGATGCAAGTTGATCCCCGATTTTCTGAGCGATCCCATCAACAGAGAACACGATGTTTGCGCTTCCTAAGCTAATATTGGCGGCGGTGATGGAAGCGTCTTCTCCAAAGGCAATGCTGCCGCTGGTATCAATGGCAATCGCATTACCCGACAATATAGCCTTGGTCCGGATCATGAGATTGGCCATAGCCAGCGTCTCTTCATCCAGTCCCGGATCGGCTTGACGGCTGAGGATGCGATCTGGCCCGCTTGAAACACGGACAAATGATCCAATGCCGGAGTTGTCGAAGCTATAGTCGTCTGGGGGTGTCTCGAGGTAGCGGATAAGGTAATTTCCAGTCCGAAGGTCCGCCACATTGCCTGTCGCCGCGATGGTTACGCCCCCGTCAATCCGCAACTCTGACCCTTCGCCTGCTGTTACGAGGAGCAGCTCAGGTAAAAGGAGCGAAACGCTTGAATAAACCCGAGTTTTTTGAGCCAAGATATTGATGGTTGTGGTGCCATCTGGATTGTCTTCCCGCACGCCGCCGATCAGCAAGCTGTTAGCGCCCAGTTTTTGAAGAGCACCCGACGCAAGGGACAATGTGCCTTCGACTGGCTTGCTATTCTTGCTGCTACGAACCTCGATATTTGCAGCGGCAATATCCACCTGCGCGCCACGGCCATTCACCGCGCCAACATTAAAAGTGCCATCAACAAGGAATGAGTTGAGCGGACTGATGATAAATCGTGCTGCATCCAACGGTGACCGGGGAGCAATGAAGCCATTTTTTTCAGCCAACTTGGCGAAGTTTACTGCACCGGATGTCCGTTGTATCTTGGAGTATTTGAGAAACACATCAGGCGTCTCGACAGTAAATGCGCGCCGTGCCGATTCTATAAAGTTGGTGCCAGCGGTCGCATAGCTCCCGCTTACGGTTATACCGCCGTCCAATTTCGTTTGGGCAGCGTTGACAAAGGGGGCGGCCACGTTCGCATTTTCGACGAGCCGCATTGCTCCGGGCAAAAGCGCATAATGCGCCGGAAGCAAGAGATATTCGCCCGCCGTGATCCCCGGCGCAGCGTCAAGCCAAACGGTCTTGCCGGCGCTCTCCCCGTAAAGGTCACCTGTCTCGCCTTGATAGTCCGCCGAATAGAGCGGGTCATAGCTGGCAACCAGCCCGGCACTGCTGACAGGCAGGATAGCGTAAACTTGCCGCCCGTCCTCAAATTGAAGTCCATCGTTGCTGCTAAAGCTATCAGAGTTGAAGCGCGACAATACGTCTCTTGAGCCGCCGGTGCCAGAAACGAACTCATAGGCGAAGACATCGCCACCACCGCTTCCGTCAATAACCGCATTGGTCTTAACGTCTATATCCGCACCCGCAAGAATGAGTTGACCGACGGGTGCCGCCGTCAAAGCAGTGTTGACGGTTGGCGAGAAATAATACTCGGTGAGATCCGTTGTCACCCCGTAAGGCGTATTTAGCCCAATGCCTGTCACGGATGTCACGCTCAAAGGCCCGAAGGTCAAGCTTGTGGTCACAGGAGCAGTGTTAAGCGAACCGGGTATGCTCTGGTCGATGTTGGAGCCAAGCTCCAAAAGTCCAAGCGGAGCACGAAGGACGCCATTTTGTTCGATTTTGTGACCCAACACCTTGACCCAGCTGCCCGCCGAATAGGGAGAAGCTGGAACAGTTCCGCCATTTGAGGCGAACGAAACCGTGCCGTTGCTGTCAAGGGAGGCGATGAGATAGGGTTGCGCTGAACTCGTCTTCCCAGCCCGACGGTCCTCAATCAATTGCTGAAGGCTGCCCGTGCCTGTTGTCGCATAGACTTGGACGGCCCTAAAACGAATGTCGCTGGTGGACACGATGGCGCCCGTCAGTCCGGGCGGCTGATCACTGGATTTGACGGCTGGCTGAACGCCCGACAAGCGAATATCGCCCGTTGCATTGAAATTGACGCTTCCCGTTGCAGCCCCCTCCTCGGTCATGCCCACTGGTGTGGCAAAGCCGAGAGCTCCGACGAGATCAATCGTCTTCGCAGAGAAGGTCAATGTCCCGGTATCTGCATCCGTACTCAGGGCATCGGGGGCCGTCTGAGCAAGGCTCGAAAGCCGAATGTAAGGTGCCCTAATGGTCGTGTTGCCATTGTTTAGCGCAGTGACCGCAACCCGATAATCACGCTCTTGCGGCGATGCGCTAGCCGCACTTGACGAACTGAGAATAAATGCCTTGCCGAGTGTGAGCGAGATGTTGCCATCCAACGACAGTCCGCCACGGGCAATCATTGTTGCGAAGCCATTGGCCATGATTTCGTCGGCAGAAAGGAGGTTGTCGACAATATCGACCGGGTCTCCAATTTCCTCAACACCGTCCACAATTGTTGTGGCCGCACCATAATTTTGCCGGAGTGTCGGCAACAACCATTCAAGGGTACCGCCCTGCGCCTTAGTACTACCACCTTGGGCAAGGATAGTGCCGCCGCCAAGCGTCCCACCGGCAAGTGCGATCAGCTGGCCGCCGTTACTCCACTGGGGCGTCAAGGCGTAATTGCTGGCAGAAATCTGAATATCGAAGTTTGACGCAGCGCCGCGCAAATCGATGCGTGCCCTGGGACCCACATCAAACCGCATCCCGAGCGTACCTTGAGCGTAAGACTGAGTGCTGCCGCCCTTTGGAATGAGGTAACGCGCTGAACTGTAGACGGGATCTGAGAAGAGGGACAACTGAGGATCGAAGAAGGTTGCACTCGTCGCAATGGAACCACCGTCATAGAGGCGACCAGTGATTTTCTGCTTGCCGGTCTTGAGGAGAGCTGCGCGCGGATTGAGTATGCTCCCTCCGCTGAGATCAGTCACACTTCCCTGGTCAAGACGAATACCGGTACCGGCATCTAAACTTCCCAAAAAGTAAACCGTCCTATCGGCACCGGATGTCGAGAAAAGCTCGCCATTCGTCAGCGACGCATCATTGTCCGCGGCCAGCGAAACCGCCTGCTCGTCATACTGCGGCAGATCACCTGCTAAATTGGCAGACCCAAAAACATCATCAAGCCCCTTCCCGCCATGCTCAACGTCCTTCACGCCGATGGCGCCTTTAAGCAGCACTTCCGGCAAATCGCTCTTCTGCAGGATAGACCCGCCAATGATCCGAATCGTCCCGCTGTTGATCAGCTTCGGCGTGATGATCTGTGCCCCAGCGGCACCGATTACCTTACCACCCGATCTGACCGCCAATTCGCTCAGACCGCCTAATCTTAGTGTTGCGGCGCGTTGATCCCAAGCCGCCTCAGGAATAACGGCCTGCAAATAGTCATTCAGATCCGCACCAGTTGCAAGCGTGGTCACGATACTGGTCGTCTTCTGGTTTAGGATGGACGGCAGCAGAACTTGGCTTAAATTCAGCGTCTCACCATCGGCGATGACGAATTCAGTGGTGTCGAGGAACGCTGAATTACCTGAGATCCCGTTATTGAAAAGATCAGCGAAAAGTCGCGACCGCCAGGCCGAGATGTCGAGCGTGCCAAAACCGGTCTGTTGAAGAAAATTGAGCCCGATATAGCTGCCGCGATTAGGGCGAACCGAACCCATCATCACTTCAGGCGCGACCAACGTAAACGTACCGCCGCCGCCAAAGCTAAACGCTTTGATGTTGCTCGCGTCAAAGCTAACTTTCGAGCGCATCTCCAGCGGTGCGAGCGCCGAGCGGATTTCCTTGCCGGCATCCTCAACAAAATATGGCGTAAAGGTGACGCTTTGATTTTCCCCCCCAATAGGAAGGTCCGTCGTACTGATACTATCGAGGAAGGCATCCGTCCGGGAAAGGGACGCATAAGCCGTCTCGTTGATCAGGCTTACGCTTCCACCCTTGGCCGTCAGGTCAAGCTTTCCATTTCTCGTTACATAGCCGCCGGAAGAAACGTTCAAAACCGCACCGGCGGTAAGAATGATGCTGCCGCTGAGGTCGGCAGCGTTGGATGCGGTATCCAAGCTATCACCCAAACCAACGAGCACCTTTGGGGCAGACGTCAGGCTAATCGATCCACCTGAAGTCCAAGCCTGACCGGAAGGCAGCGCTCCAAGATCGAGATAATCATTGGCCCAAAGCCCGGCGACATTTAGCGTGCCTTTGACTGTGATATCGAAAGGACGCGGGAGGAGAATGCCTTCAGCATAGACATTGGCCACATCGTCGGCAGTTGTGAAAGGCGAACCTGTGGCAGCCGTTAGCGAACGCAATACGACCCCATTAAGTTCATACGTGCGCGCCCTGATGTTGCCCGAAGTCGCAGTGACATCACCATCAAAGGTAATTGAGCGGCCGGCATCGACGGTCAATTGCCCCCCATTGGCGAGCAAAAGCTGACTTCCCGACTTAAAGCTCACAGCGCCGCTGGTTTGCAGCGTGAGCGCAGAAAGACCGGCACTTGATAGTTGCTTGTCGCCGAGGAAGATGCTCCCTCTGCCGTCCGACAGGTCTAGCGCTTCCTCACCGTAGAGGATGATATCGCCACCTAAAGCAACACCCGATTTGCCGCTGAACGATCCAACCCGCAGCAATCCTCCGGCGGGCAATTGATAAGCCGAGGATTGAAGTTTGCGCGGATCGTTCGCGACGGACGACGCCTTTAAGCCAATTTTGCCGACGTCGAGTTGGCGCTGACCAGCAAAACCATCGCCATGAAATTGGCCGGCCAGTTTAGCGGTAGATGCCCGGACAATTAGACTGCCGGCGTCGCGGCCCTCATCGTAACCCGGTTCAACACGACCGCCTACAAGCGAGCGGTTCGCAAAGGTATCGGAGATGCCGTATTTATTCTGCGCCTCGGTGTAGCCATCGGCGATGCCGACATAGATGCCGTTGGGATCTGCTTCGCTGATGTCTACTAAGGAGCCGTCAGCTGCGATTAGCTTGCTCGTTTGCACCCAGCCGCTGCTATAACTGACCCACCCGCCGGAGAAGTCGATCGATGCGCTTTGCGCGAGGTGAACCGCGGGAGAGTTTACTGACCCAGTTGGCCCGTCGACGAGCCGAACGCCGAGTGTCACACTACCGCCCTTGGTCATGAGCTCTGCTGCTCCAACCCCAATCTGGCTGATCGCGCTGCCGGCCTCAATCAAAGGTGAGCCAACCCAAGCGACGCCGTCGGCACGCACACCATTAATGCGAGGATCCACATACACGGTTTTGCCATTGAGGGTAAAGCCGCCGTCCGTCTTCACATCGCGGTAATTTGGCGTATCACGAAGTTCATTGCCCTTTAGTGGTGAGATTTTGACGCTGTTGCGGGACGCATCTATGCTGACGTCTTTGATGCCGCTCACATCAATTTTTGCACCATCTGAAATTAAGATGCTTCCGGTCAGCGCAGCATAGCCGTAATCAAGGAAGGTGGATGGATCATATGCTTGAGACGCACGCCCACCGACCGAAACCGCAGCGCCGGGGGCAAATAATAGAGAGTTTTCGCCAAAGGTCACCTTTCCGGGTCCAAGGATACCGGTCGGGTTGGTCACCAAGGACGCCGCAACATACATGGCACCGATGTCGATCCGCGAATTCTTAAAACTCGGAGGATCGGCCGGCGTCCCTTGAGGGACAGTCGCCGCACTGGGGTCAGCAAGGATCACGAGCCCCCCGGCATGAGCAGTGTCAGTGCCGCCTGCCAGAGTGACAGTGCCAGCCGTCAACGATATCGCGCCATTGCGCGCCACACTCGTGGTTGCGCTGATTAGGCCGCTATTAAGGACATTGCCGGAGAGATCTGCACCTAGCGATACATATCCCCGGGGAACATCAATCAAACCGGAATTGACAACAGATCCCCCAGTTTGTGTTGTGGAACGGAGGATCAGTCCACGAATATCTGGGTCGGCGCCGTTAATGTCGCCCGAGGAAACCGCATAGCTGATCGCCCTGCCCGCCTGAAGGCTAACTTGGCCTTCTGCAGCGGATAACTTGCCGTCGTTGGAAATCTTAGGCGCAGTGATGATAAGGAACCCACCATTCGACGCAGTTAGCGACGCACCTCGGTCGACAACCACATCGCCTTCGACCTGGGTTGAGAAGGCTGCATTGGGATCGTTAATGGAGTAAATGTCATTTCCGACGAGGCTCGATGTCAGCATCGTCGTAAACTTGGTCGCGGTCGCAGACGGCCCCAACAATCCGTTTTCAAGGAAAGCTGTATTGCGTTCTTTGACCGAGAGCCCTGTGAAGCTGTTGCCGAAATCCGGCGTGTCGATGGACGGATCTTTGGCAAAATTGCCAAGTTCCAGGCTGCTGACCAACAACGAATGGAGATTGACTTGAGCACCGTTGCCAAAGATCACGCCACGACGGTTCAAAATCAGAACGGTCCCATCAGCCTTAATCGAGCCAAGAATTGTGCTCGGTGCGATATCTGCGCTCACGACGCGATTGACCACAACCCAATCTGACTGTCCGACACCGTTCAGCTTTTGATCGAATTGCAACGTGGTCTTGGCGCCAATGTCAAAACGATTCCACGACAGAAGGGCACGGGGGTCTGTCTGCTTGATCGAGACGAGATGATTGCCTTGGCTGTCCACTGACTGCGCCGGTAATTCCGCTCCTTGCCAGGTCGCAAGTCCGGTGACATCACTCGCGGCTGAACGAGCGGCAATGACAGCCGGGTCGAGGCCGTTGATCGAAAGACCATCCGTCGGCCGTGCCCGTGACGCAGCCAAGGCTGCACTTCGAGCTTCGGAAACGATCGACCGCATCGTCTCAACCGAGCTCAAGTTCGCCTTTTGGCGTGCGAGTGCATCCTGCATAGCAACCGGGCGCGATCTCGTACGGATAGATGATCCATCGGTCACTACCACAGGTGGCTCACCGACGGCGCCACGCAAACGCGCCATTTGCGCATTGACAGGCGTGACCGACGCGAAAACGCCCAGAACCATCAGACTAACGCCAGTCAACAAGCGCTGGCGCCCAGCCCGTGGCTTCGTCGTCAGATTATTTGAATGCCTAGCCATGAACAATACACCCGGTCTGATTTTGTTTGATTTTGGGAATTTGTTTTACTGAAGTGCGCTTGATTAGTTCGCTAGTGACTGACTAGAACCGTGCCTTGATGTCGACTTGCAGCACATCGATTGCCAGCGGTTCGCCAGAAATCTCATTTGCACTTAGCCACCGACCACCAATGTTGAGGCCATCACGAAGGCTGTAACTGCCACCGACAATATATCCTTGGGAGTTTGTGCCACCGAGATGGAAGTCGCTGTCCGCCAAGCTGTCCAAAACAGCATCGGATTCTAGATAACGATATTCTGCAAAGACGTTCCAAGTCCCCTGCTTGTCAACGCGATCATGACCGAAGGTAACCGACCCTAGATACCCTGTGTCACCGCCAACAAAGCTGGTTGGATTGGTCGCACTGCAGACGTGACGATCAGGATTGCCATCGGTGCCGTAATTGTTGAATGGCTCTCCAACTTGACCAAACCGGCAAATGTCGCTCCGCTGAAAGCCGAGGTTCTTAAGATAGTTTCCAGTCAAACGGATCCCAAGATTGTCGGAAACTGAAACGCGCGTAGCGAAGTTTGCATCCAGAATATTGTACCCGAATGTAAGGCCGAAGACCTGCGGATAGGCTCCTGAGGCATTGGTTTGGTGGTTACGCATCGTGAAGACGGTATTACCCTTGCGCAGGTTCAGCGGTCGAAGGCCATCGGTCGAGCAATCCACCACGAGGTCCATATTACATGGCGCGGAAAGTTCGCCCTGGACATTCTGGAAGCTATGATAGCCAACACTGGCATTCACTTTGACGCCATTAAAGGGTTCTGCCTTGAGCGCGAGTTCGCCGGAGAACAGATATTTCGACGGGTAGTTTAGCTTTTCGATGCTGGCGGCAGGATAATCAGGCGCGCCAAAATCAAGTGGGAACACACCTGCCACTAGGCGCATCATCGTCTTGTCGCCGATAAAATTTGCCGAATTCAGAGATGCAACCGCACCATCAAAGCGCAGATCATCGTCGAACATCATCTGGCTCGCGCTGAAAGGATTTTCAAAACGGCCTAAGCTCAAGATTGCCCATTTGGCCGGCTGAAATTTTAGATAACCGAGGTCGAGCCAAACATTCCGCTTGGCGAGGCCGCCGCCGAGGGTGGCATTTGTCGAAATTGGACTGCTATCGTCCCCCGTTGCAATCGCGAAGCCGGCTGACACGCCTGAAGAAACCGCGGCTTCCATCCCGAGACGCGCCCGAAGCATGAGACGGTTCCAACGATCTGCCCGAGTGTTTAAGAACTGATATGAGTTAAGTTGCGCAAGATCAATCGGTCCAGCTTCGTTCATCCGAGCAATGTCGAGCACTTCATTGGAATTGGTGCCCGCATAAAGCGATGATTGGCTGCGCACCCGGATATCGCCGAATGGACGTATCCGTTTGGTCCATTCAGGCGCCGCCTGACCTTTGGTAACCCAGCCTTCGAGCTGGGCCTGCTTCGCGATGTCGGTCCTCAGTTCGTCGCGGATTTGCTGGCGAACGGTTTCTGGAACATGTTGGACCCTGACGACGCCCGCCGGAGACCCAGACGTGCCGGACACATCCCGCAGGCGCGCCGCATCGGCGCTTGCCTGTTGCAACAGCGCGCTTCCACCTTCAGGCGTCAGTATCCCCTTTTCCACCAACGTTTGGATAAGGCTGCTGACCGCGGTCGGCTGATTGGCCTGATCTTCAGGCTTTGCTCCAGCCTGTACGGGCTTACCGTTGACCATGAAAACTTGGTTGGAGATGTCCCATGACGAAACCGCCGCCTGGACGGGCGAATGAGCCACCATCGCGGCGGCCATAGCTGCCAAACTGCAAGCGAGCTTGGACGAATTGTGGGGCTTTCCCTTAAACATCAATGGCTCCATCGATCTAAACTGGTTGGCACGCGCGGCGTGCGTGGGCTCAAAAGGCACGGCTGCCTCGGACTGTAATTTTCTGCGGGAAGCGCAGACCTGCCGGTGGTGGGTCTAGTCCACGAACCGACTGCAACACGGCCAGCAGAATTTGGTCACGCTTATTGTTGCCGCTTGAGCGGAGAATTTCGGCACGGTTAAGTTGGCCATTGCCGCCAATCCAAACGGCAAAATCAGCACTGAAAACCTGACGATTAACGCGGTCATTATCCTGAATTTTATCCTGCAACGCGCTGCTCAGATAGCGGCCATAAAAACCCGTCGCGACGCCGCCGCAATTCACCCCAACACAGGATCCTGAAGACCCGCCGCCGCCCATGCCCCCGCCTTTGCCGGAACTTAGACCAAACGCATCGGTGCCCGCTTGCGCAGGCCCATCAATCTTCATGGGCGCTGGCTGATCAGGTGCCGGGGTGGGTTCTGGAGTTGGCGCTGGATTGTCGACCGGCTCCGGCGGCTTAACGTCGGGTTCAGGCGGTGGTGGGGGTGGTGGAGGCGGTGGTGGGGGTGGCGGAAGCATATCGACCACTGTTGGCGGTGCTGATTTCACTTCGACGCCGCTAATATCGGTCATCGCAGTATAAATGAAATAGCCCAAAGCGAGGACGAACAGCAGAAGGCCCAGCTGCACGAAGCGGCGGGACAGCGGGACCTTGCTGGATTGCTCGAAATCGAGGGGCTGGTTCATGACTTTGGATTTCGTCAGGAAGCGGTTGGCTTACCGGTCACGAGCCCAACCTTATTGAGATCGATGCGGCGGCAGAGGTCGAGAACCTCCATGATCTTGCCATACTGAGTTACCGTATCGCCCTTGAGAACAATAGGCACGTCAGGGTTTGCTGCCTTGGCATTGCGCAAGCGCGTCTCGAGATCTGGCAGAGTGACAGGAAAGGCATCCATGAAGATCTGACCCTGGTCATTCACGGTAATCGCCACAGTCTTCGGTTGGACGAGGCTTTTCGCCGCACTTGCCTTCGGCAGATCGACCTTGATGCCCTGCACAGAGGCCGTCGCCATGAGGATGAAGATCACCAACAGCACGTACGCGAGGTCGAGCATTGGAGTGATGTTAATGTCGTCATAGGCCTTACGGCCGCCACCTACTTGCATCGCACTGGTTCCTTATTCTGCAGCTTCGCGGGCGTAAGCCGCATCGGCCTGCATTTCCGCGAGGCGGGTGATGAGGCGATCAATGAATACGCGCATGGAATCCGCAAGCGCGGAAATGCGGCCATTGAGATAGTTGTAACCAAACAGCGCTGGAATAGCGCAGGCCAGACCCGCGATCGTCGCGAGCAAGGCTGCAGCGATACCCGGCGCGATGGCGTTCACGTTCACGTCGCCCGCCATCGCCACACCACCGAACACCGTCATAACCCCAATAACCGTGCCGAGCAGCCCGATGAAGGGGCCGCCCGAAATCGCGATGGTCAGAATGACCATCAGGGAGTCGAGCTTTTGGTTTTCTTCAACATTCACGGCATCGACGGCGGCGCGCATGGCCTCGACGGCTTCACCTGAAAGCGGACGGGTAGCCGCTGCCGTGCGGCGCACATCGAGTTCGGCAATGCCCATTTCATAAAGACGCGCGATCGGCGAGGCCTTTTTGATGAAGGCAGCCTCCTTTGGCGCAATGCCTTCGATCTGGTCCAATGGGACAAGGTTCTCGTGCATCGCATTGAACCGATTGAAGAACATCGCGTTACCCTTGGCCGCGGCATTGAGATAGCGGATCTTCTGGACCATCAGCGTGATGGCCATGGCCAACAAGATCATGCAGATACCGATGACCCCTGCGTCAATTGGATGGAGCTGGCTGAAAATGAAGCCCAGCACACCGCCGCCACTGCTCTGCTTTTCCGCCGTCTCAGCAACTAAGACGAGCTTGGTCGAAGGGCCTTCTGCATTGGCCACAACCATCATCATAGCGGCTGGTCGAGCAATCTTGGACAGCCGCACTTCGTCCAGCACGCCGATAAATGGTTTGTCAGTCGCACCACCAAGCATGATCGGACCGTCGATTGCCGGCAACGAAACAGATGCGGCACCAGCTTCAACGCCATTCACGTAGATCTTCAACGTGGCGCCATCCGCGATAACACCGACATGTGTCCAATCCGCTTGCTTGACGGGGACTGTCGCCGAGGCTCTCGCGCCGCCAATTGCAACGAAAGGCAGGCCGCTATTGATGCCGATCACCATTGGTCCACGCACGAAGATCGCTTGTTCGCCCGCGAGTTGGTCAGGCTTCATCCACGCTGAAAACGTGAAGGGACTTCCCGCAGTCATCGCAAGCGATGGAGTCGGGTTGATCGTCAGTCCACCTTGGCCAACAAAACGACCACCGCGTCCGATTATGGACCCATCATCTACGCTAGCAGGAGCGTTGGTTGCATTGTTGCCATTGGCTGTCTTATCGGCAGTCGGCTGCCCAGGACCTTCTGAGAAGTGATAAACGGCCATGTAATCAGGATCAAAGCTGCCCGCGACGTCTTCCCCGACTGGCGCATTTTTATTGCCAAAATAGAGCCAGATCGTCTTCTTCTCGCCACCGTTCAACGCTGGCACACTGATCCAGACCGTTGCGACACCGGCCTTTTGATCATAGCTTTCGATATGAAAGGGGATCGGTGTTTTATCATCTGCATCCACGAAACGAAGATCGGCGCCATTCTCCAGAGCTTCAGTAAAGGTGAAGTTGGCGCTATGTAGGCGGATGAGGATTGGGGTCCGGCCAATGGGGCCACTGACATTGACGCCAGTCGTGGACGTATCGACCGTCACTTGCTTGCGATATGGCCAGTCTTTTTGCCACCAAGCGGCGGCTGGCGTCGATAGCGCCAGTGACAGAAACAGGGCTAGAATTCCCCTAAACATCTGCTTGCTCCCCAAAAACTTCATTTCCTGCATCAGAATTCGCCCTTGACTGAAAAATTGACCCGCGGTTTGCCGCGGCGGCTTTCTGGACGGCTGATCAATGGAACACCGACCGTCAGATCGCCCTTGAGATGCTTGAACAATTTGATCCGCATGCCGCCGCCTAGGCTTGCGAGGCTGAACGACCCTTCCTGCTCCGGCAGCGGATCGATGACGCCCACGATGCCGCCATCAAAAAAGGCAAAGGCGCGCAAATCGCCCACAAAACTCGGCAGGTATTGTGCTATTGAAGGACCAACCAGTTCGCTCGAGGCGGCAAAGCCGCGGTCTCCGACAACTTCTGACTGGAAGTAGCCGCGAACTGTCGAGCCGCCACCTATACCGAACTGCTCATTGGTAACGAGATGGCTGTCCGCGAACTGGCCGGCAAAGCGCAGCACCGCACTCACATCGTCAAAAAGAATGCGAGAGTAGCTACCGTCGATGCCAATATGAGCAAAATTCTCACGGCTGCTGAAGTCTTTTAACGTAAATTGGTCTTCAGGCGTGCAGCCGGCCACACTTGCATCAAGACAGTCCAGCCGCTTTATCACCCGCAATCCAAAAGTTGCTGAGACGTTGAAATCGGCCTCTGCCTGCTCATCGGCACCGGAATATGTGTAGCCAAGTGTCATCGGGATATAGCGGATTGGCGCCTTGCTCGCGAGTTCACTAGCCACGAAGATGTTCTGGTTGAAGTTTTTAAAATCGACGCCAATCGAAAGCGCCTGATAGTTCTTTTGGCTCGGCAACCGGTACATTGCACGCAGACCAACTTGATAGCCGTCACCCAAGACCTGCGTGCCTCCTAGAGCGGCGATAGTGCTGTTTGATTTGTACCCGAATGCCACTAACGTCCAAGGTGTTCCAAGCATCGGCGCATTGTAGGATAACGAGACAACCGACGTTTCCTTGGGTGCCTGTGGCGTCATGATGTAAGACGCTGACAAGGTGTGACCAACACCCCACATGTTGGTAAGGCGGGCAGACGCGGCCATGCGCAACGGCGTCGTATTGGGGCTATTATCGTTGTTGACGTCAAGGCTGGCGTGAAATGGCAGGCTATCTTTAACCTTTAGCTCGACGTCGATCGCGCCAGATTCTTTCCCGGGCTTAAAAGAAGGCATGACGACCCGATCAGGGACGCGGTTGGCCTCTGCCAAGTCCGATTGAAGAGCTTTCAGATTGAGCGGCCTACCGACTTCAACCGAGGCCAATTGATCTTGAACCTTTCGCGAAGAATGATGTTTGGCACCGACAACACGTACCTCGCCTACAGGCGCTTCTGCGACCTTGATCTGTATGATACCGGCGTCAAATAGATCCTTCTGCTGCGAAGGAATTTCGACCACAACAGCCTCATAACCCTTCGAGTTGTAGGCGTCTTGTAGAGCCTTTCGAGCGGCTTCGACATCATCAGAGGTCTTGCCTGGGCCTGTGAATGGGTAGACCAATCGCTCGATCTCATTGACATCCAAAACTGTCGCCCCGGACACCTCGATAGCATCAACGTTGAACTGGGGCGGCGGAGGAGAATTCGGTGTCGCCGCCGGATCGGAGCCTGCGGCAGAGGATCCACCGGGATCAATGGGTAGTGCAGCGTCAATAGCTCCAACCGATGGGTCGGCACCATTTGATGACGCACTTTCCTGAGCAGGCTCGGCCAAACTCTGCGCATCTGCCGGGGACGCAAACAACAATAGAATTGCTGTTGGCACACAGGCTTCGACCAAACGCATGTTCGAGGTAAACTTAAAAAACATAGCGCATATTTGTGCCGAACGGGCCCTGCCTGCATGAGGAGAAGGGCCGCGGCTATCTGTGTTCTGTGAAAATTTTACGACTTTTACTTTGGTTCTGTTACATTCGGGAATTAAGGTTCAAAATGGCAAAATATTAATCCACCAATTGTTAATAGTATTGAGATCCCTGACTGAAATTGGGGCCCATAATGCTTTATTTTACATCCAATATGAAACCGTATTGACGTGGACAATTTGTTTGGGTCCGATAAGAGGCAGCGTAATCAGATTAGACGCCCCCAAAGGGTAAAGTCTGCATCCGTCTCTAGTGATGATCTGCAATGATGCCTGCGGGGCATTAACGAGTGCACAAATTGGTGATGTCCGGACCGCTAACTTCCAACCTCAGGGCCTAGGCAGATGTCATCACCCTCTGCCAAGATGACGATTCTGCCCGCGGACCTGAAGGAGTCGGCGACAGGTTTCAGGCGCGAGCCGGACTTAACAGAATTTCTCTTGAATCACACATCTCTCGGGGAAGATGCGCTTTCGCGCGTGCGCCTAATTGAAGGCGAAACTGGGGACGCTCCAGACAAGATTGTAACGCGGCTCGGTCTACTTTCAGAGGATGAAATGGCCCATAGCCTCGTGACGGCGCTTGGCCTTCAACTAGCCAGCGCCAGCAGCTTCCCGGCAGACCCGCCAACCATCCCCAATTTATCATCAGCCTTTTTACGTGATCGTCGGATCGTCCCACTGGCTTTGAGTGGTGGCCGTGTCCAGTTAGCAATGGCCAATCCATTGGATGAATCGGCAGCTGAAGGTATTGCCTTCGTTACAGGCTGCAAGGTTGACAGACTCGTGGCACGAGGGGGAGACATAGATGCGGCGATCGAGCGACTTTACCGCACCGAGCCCGCAGACAACCTTGATGAGCAGGTCGATGACAACGACCTTGAACGCCTGCGTGACTTGGTAAGCGATGCGCCGGTGATCAGGGCAGTCAATAGACTGATTGCCGACGCAGTCGACGCGCGGGCGTCGGACATTCACCTTGAACCTGCAGACGACAAGTTGACTGTCCGCTTTCGTATCGACGGCATGCTGAGAGAAATGCCCGCAAAACCCTCCGCGATGCGGGCGCCCATCATCTCTCGCATCAAGGTTATGGCCAACCTCAATATTGCAGAACGCCGCTTGCCACAGGATGGCCGATTGCGGCTAACGGTGCGTGGCCATGAGATTGACCTACGTGTCGCGACCGCCCCGTCAATTCACGGCGAGAGTGTGGTGATGCGCATTCTGGATCGCGCAAATCTGGCGCTGGACCCTGCGTCGCTCGGGTTTGATAAGGCGCTTGAAGTCGCATTTCTTGCGGCGTTGCAACAGCCGCACGGCATCCTACTTGTGACGGGGCCAACCGGTAGTGGCAAGACCACAACACTTTATGCCGCGCTGTCACACCTCAACTCAAACGAGCGCAAATTAACGACGATTGAGGACCCTATCGAATATCGGTTACCCGGCGTTATTCAGTGTCAAGTGAACCCCGGCATCGGGTTCACATTCAGCAATGCTCTGCGCTCCTTCCTCCGCCAAGATCCAGACGTGATGATGGTCGGAGAAATTCGTGACACCGAAACAGCGCAAATTGCAGTGCAAGCCGCATTGACCGGGCACCTGATCTTATCGACGCTTCACACCAATACAGCTGCTGGCGCGGTCACACGCTTGCTCGATATGGCCGTTGAGCCATTTTTGCTGAGCTCTGTGCTCACAGGCGTGCTGGCACAACGCCTCGTTCGGCGGCTTTGTGTTCAATGCCGTATGCCCTATCGCCCTGATCCCGGCGCATTGGCGACACTCGACCTTGTGACAGAGATTGAAGACGCAGACGTCTTTTATCGCAGCTCAGGATGCGATCAATGCCGCGGGAGCGGCTATGCTGGCCGGATCGCCCTCTTTGAGTTTATTCGGATCGACCGCGATATTGCGACGCTCATCATGCAGCGCGCCGATGCGCGCCACATTGCAGATCAGGCCGCGCGCGCAGGTGCAGGCTCGCTTCGGGAAGATGGTATCCGAAAGGCACGCCTGGGGCTTACGAGCCTTGAGGAAGTCGTTCGAGTGTCGAGCGAGGATTGATCCCAATGGTGATGTTCCGATATCGCGCACTGACCGGCAATGGCGCTACCGTTGGCGGCCAAATTGATGCTTTGAGCCGCAGTGACGCGGTCGCCAACCTCAAAAAATCCGACATGCGCCCGATCATGGTCGAGGAAGAGGCAGTCGTTGCTGGTCGCCGGGACCATCGTTCCGTCGATGGCCGATCTCTTCGACTGGTCAACAATTTCCTGTCCGAAATTGGTGTGTTACTCCGGTCAGGGCTACCCCTTGATCGCGCCTTGGCGATTGCGGTCGACAATGTCGATCAGCCACACTTGAAAACAAGGGTTGGCGAAGTCTTGGCTGCTGTGCGGGAGGGCAAGCCTCTTTCGGCAGCCCTATCGGCACAAAATGGGCTCTTCCCAGCCCTAGCTCCGGCAATGAGCGAAGCAGGCGAGGCCAATGGCCAACTTGGTCAGGCGCTTGAGCGGTTGGCTCAGATGCTCGAGCAGACGGAGCAGCAGCGCCGGCAAGTTGCATCTGCGATGCTGTACCCAATTGCGATGTCGATTGTCGCTATCGGTGTGATGTTGCTGATGCTGCTGTTTGTGGTGCCTCAGTTCGAGCCGTTGTTCGCGACGGCTCCTGCTGGGTCCCTGCCCCCTGCTTCGGTTGCGGTCATGGCAATCAGTCGGTTTGTGCGGGACCACGGCCTAGTCCTTTTAGGAGGCTTGGCAGCGATAGGATTTGCAACCCGACAGGCCCTCGCCCAAGCAAGCACCGCGCAGTGGCTTGATCGTCAAGTGCTCGACGTCCCGCAAATCGGTTCACTTATCCGCAACATCGAAACAGTTCGATTTTCCCGCAGTCTTGGTGCACTTCTCGATGGTGACGTTCCCCTTCCGGTGGCGCTGGAGCTCGCACGGCGCACCATCTCCAACCGCCATGTGCGAAAGGCGATTGGCGATGTGACCGATCAGGTCCGCCAAGGCGGAGGATTGTCGGCCCCTCTCTTAAGAACAGGCGCTCTTCCAACAATTGCAATCAGCTTCATTCGCACGGGGGAGGAAAGTTCAGAACTCGGACCAATGCTCGGCCGCCTCGCGACTTTGCTCGATCGCGACATTGAGACCCGGCTCGAGCGGCTAATTGCCGTCGCCACTCCTGCCATCATCGTGACCCTCGGCGTGGCGGTCGCGGGGATGGTCGCATCAATTATGTCAGCAATTCTCGGCTTCAACGATTTGGCGGTAACAAGATGATTAAAAATAGAAATAGTGGAAACCAAGACGCTGGTTTTACGCTTTTGGAGTTGCTGGTGGTGCTTGCTGTTCTCGGCATGCTCTATGCCATCGTTGGCCCTCAGGTAATCAAGTATCTGGGCAGTTCAAAGGCCCAAGCGGCATCGGTTCAGGTCAAGAATGTAGATGCGGCTATGAAGCTCTTCCGTCTTGACGTGGGGCGGTATCCTTCAACGAAGGAAGGCCTTAATGCGCTTGTCGCTCAACCATCTGGGTCCACCACGTGGAACGGCCCATATCTGCCGAACGCCGCAGCGCTGAACGATCCTTGGGGACGCTCGTATCAATATGCCAATCCCGGCAAGCATGGCGAAATCGATATCTTTTCGCTTGGCTCGGACGGCGTCGAGGGCGGGTCCGGCGAAGCGCAGGACGCGGGTAACTGGTAAACTGGCAATGGAACAACATAGCCCCACCCAGGGCTTTACCTTGATTGAGATGCTGGTCGTTCTTGCCATCATCGGGCTTACCTCTGCACTTGCCTTTCCAGAAATGGATAGGGTGATGGAGAGCCTCCGCCTTAGACACGCACGTGCAGACGTTGTTGCTACGGTCGCGGCGGCGCGAGCCGAGGCGCAGAGTAGTGGCATCCCTTCCTCGATCAAAATTGGATCGGGTGGAACGTCCATCATCCTAGGCGACACCGCCCCTCAGATGATTGCTCAGGGCATCAATTTAACAAGCAAACCGGACCAAATCCGCTTTTATCCCGATGGCAGCACAACCGGTGGTACGCTTCGCATTGCCTCATCCTTGCGCAGTTCAATCATCACGATCAGCCGAGAAACAGGCTCAGTTCAGGAAGTTGCCAATGAGGGGATCTGACCCAAAATGGCAAAGTGAAGGCGGCTATGCCATCGCTGAGGCATTAATCGCGCTCGCCATCATTGCCCTTATGACTGGGTTGGTCTTTCAGGCGATCACGCAGCTTGGCTCGACGACAATCCAGACTGGCGAGCGCCGCCATGCCTATCTCCTCGCCCGTTCGATTATGGCGGGTGCGACGGTCTCTACTCAAGGTGCGCCAATGCCGCCAACAGGCAGCGACAATGGCTTTGCTTGGCGCATCACCTTTGCGCCCTACCGCTCTGAACTGGGAAGCGCCCTTGCGCTTGAACAAGTCAGTGTGGTGGTATCTGACGAAACAACTGGGCGGCCACTAGCCAAGCTCGACAGCCTTAAGATCAAGCCGTGAGCCTACGTATCACTCCTGTTGGGTCAAACCGAACGTGCGCTTCTGATGCTGGCTTCACACTTGTTGAGACTTTGGTTAGCCTCGTTCTGTTCGGTCTGGTCGCAAGCCTCATCCTCGCTGCCTTGGGCACACAGACAGCAGCGCAAGCTTCTATCGAAAGGCATGACCGCGACGTAGGCGACGTTGTACGTGCACAGGGCTTGCTTCGCGAGCGAATGGAACTCATGCGTCGCGAGATCAACCTCCAAGGCGGCGGATCGTTGCTTACTTATGGAACGTCGACTGCATTTGACTTTGATGCTCCAATATTTGCCAGCGCTGGTCCGCACGCACTGCATCATTTCCGCATCGCGCTGAACTCAAAGCGCGAGTTAAGGCTATATAGCACCCCCAATTTAGGGAGCGTGGATACACGTCTCCCGAGCACTGAGGATTGGCAGAGTGTGGTCCTGTTGACGCAAGTACAGGCGGTGCAGTTCGCTTATTTTGGTCAGGATAAGATCACCGGCCGCGATGTTTGGCAGCAGAATTGGCTAGACCGCTCTCAACTGCCCAAGCTGATCCGGCTCAAGTTGAACTTTACTCCTGGCGATCGCCGCATCTGGCCAGTCTTGATGATCCGTCCTTGGTCAGGCTCAGGCGCATCTTGCCTCGACCAAGCCAATCAATCCGATTGCGGAGAAGCACTTTGAATATCGCTGAGCTTTTGAGCGTCGACATGAAGACGGTAATGCGTTGGCTACGCAGTGGCTTCCATTGGTGGCTCGATGAGATGGCGGCCATGCTGCCAGCAATGTTTGATCCCCGACGAAAGCGGCTTGTGGAGTATAGTCGATACGAAGCCGACGGCACAATTGACGCCGCAAGAGGCAAAGCGGGCGCAACGATTATCATTCCCAAAAGCTCCTGCCATTTCCGACACCTGCAGATGCCACGGATGTCCGTGACTGACATCCGCTCGATGGTTGAGCTCGATATTGAGCGCATAATGCCACTAACAGCCGACAGCATCGTTTTCGACTTGATCGTCGGGAAGCCTGTTGCGGACGGAAAGACGCTACCTGTAGACATTGCAGCCCTGCCGCTTTCCTTCGCCCGTGACGTCGCGGCGACCGCCGACGAATTGAGGCTTACCCCACGACGCGTCGGCTTAATGGATGTTGACGAACACCATCTCGAATTTGACTTTGCGCCTGCGATGCGTGCGGCGGGCATCCTGCCATCGCGGCCGAATGCCACCGGCAGATGGTGGACGGCAGTGGCGTTGCTCGTCTTATGCAACATCGGCACGCTTGTTTTGCGTGACCAACAACGTGTGAACCAGCTTGAAGAACTGGCGGCGGCGCAGTCCATTGGATTGAATGCCGTCAAGCGGGTCGAAAATCGCCTTCGCGAAAATGCCAATTTACTCAAATCGCTAGAACATCGACGTGAAAGCCAGCAACCGACGCGCCTCTTGGGCACTCTTGGCAAGACCTTGCCAGCGCAAGCATGGATCGAACGACTTTCCTGGGATGGTGGGGAGCTTCGCCTTTCGGGTTATGCAGCCAAAGAGGTGGACGTCGTTGCAGCCTTCAAAGCTGCGCCCGGCCTGACCCGTGTCCGCGCCAGCCAAGCCGAAACAATGGCAGACACTCGCGCTGGCAAACCGTTTGACATCACTGCCCAGATCAAGGCGACAGCGCGATGATCATGTTGGCTGAACGCGGACGCCGCTTGGCAGCAATCGCAATCCTGCTCGGGCTGATCGCCGCGATTATGGGCTTGTTTGTGTATCCACTCCTGATGGGTTTTTCAGACCGCGCGAGCCACCTTTCAGAGCTGGTGGCGACCTATCAATCAAATCGCGCACGCATCGCGAGCTTGCCTGAGCTAAGTCGCGAGGCGGAACGACAGTCTAAGCTCCTATCGTCGCTCTTAATTGCCGCTCCTGATCAGGAGCAAGCTGGAGAGATGCTCCGAGAGCAGATCGAGAATGCGGTCGAAGTCATCAAAGGAGAAGTTCGCGCATCAGAAGTTCTGGCCGGAGAGAGCGGCTGGGCTCGGGCAACCGTTGCGTGTCGAATATCCCATTCACAGCTGGCTGCCCTACTCACCGAGCTCCAGCGACAAAGGCCCTTCATCGTCGTCGAAGCAGTGTCGGTCACCGCCGAAGGCGCACTCAACAATTATCAATTGGATGAACTTGATGTCAGAATTGAAACTTCGGCTCCCTTTATCCTGGCCCAATAGGGAAAACGGCGCTCTGCTTCCGGCGATCTGCAGCGGCGCATTAGTTTTAGGAATGGGTGTGCAATTGCTGGCACCCCCTGCTCCCGATTTGCCGTTATCGGTTGGAAAACATCGGGCGACACTCAATGTGCTTCCGCCCATCACGGTTGGGAGCGGTGCAATGGCGATAGTTGGGCCGTCGCTATTTGCGCCGACCCGTGTCGTTGCCACAGCGGACTCTGAGCAAGCCGTCGCGATGGGACCACTCGACGGCGCTTATGTGACAGGGGCGGTACGGGTCGGCGCACAGAACAGGATATTCCTCCAAGACGAGAACCGCCGCTTGATGAAACTTGCGCCTGGCCAAACATATCGAGGCTGGCGGCTGTTGGAGATCAGAGCAGATAGCGCCCGCTTCAGGAAAGACGGCAAGGCCGTCACCGTCAATTTCGGCTTATCCCCCGCATCAGCCCTCGGGGACCTATCGACGAACGAGGATAACCAGTGAAACACAAGAAATTCATGTTTACCAGCGCCACCACGCTGTTGTTTGTTTCGGTCAGCGGCTGTGCGCCTAAGGTCGTCCTGCCCATCCAACCGCCTCCAGAGGCGCCGCAAGTTGCGCCTCAGGCAGGTGATAAAGAGGTGACAAGCGTCCTTGTGGGCGGTGAAACCGCGTTACCCTCTGCACCCAGTGCCAAACGCAAAGCAGACTCAGCCGGTAACATCGAGTTGAATATTCCCGGGGTCGATGTACGCACACTTGCCCAGATTGTGCTCCGCGACACACTCAAAATCCCCTATTCTGTTGCCGTGAGTGGCGACGTCTCAATAAGCCTTGCGACGGCTGGTCCAGTCACCCGCGCACGGCTGCTTGAACTTTTCGAAGCGACACTCAAGAGTGCCGATCTGGCGATGGTTTGGCAGGGCTCCGGCTACAGGATCATGACCGTCAGTGAAGCTGAAGCTTCCGGCACGACCTTCCTTGCCGAAAAAGGCTTCGGCACGGAAATTGTTAGCCTCAAATTTGTGAGTTCGGAGGAACTTCGCAAATTGCTCGACACGGTCGTTCCGGGCATTGTGCAGTCAACTGACACTGATCGCAACGTGCTCACTATTGCCGGAACCGCGGGCCAGCGTAGGAGCGCGAGAGACATCATCGCGCAGTTCGACGTCAACTGGCTGCGCAGCATGTCATTCGCACTCATGGTTCCAAAGAGAACGGACAGCCGCCTTATCGTTCCTGAACTCGACAAGCTCATCAATGCCGCGGATGCGCCCACACGCGGCCTTGTGCGGTTAATCGCAATGGATCAGTTAAACGGCATCATCGCGGTGAGTGCGCAACGCCAATATCTTGAAGATGTCCGGCGTTGGGTCGAAATTCTGGATCGCGAAGGCACCAACAATGAAGCCCGCCTGTTCGTCTATCGCGTCCAAAACAGCCGCGCGTCTGAACTGGTGAAGACCATTAACAGCGTATTTGGCATCAGCGCCAACCGTAATGACAGAGCATCTGACACCGACGGCAGCCCTTCGAAAATAGGCAATGAAGGCAGTACCAGCCCAGCCTTAGCGTCTCGCGACAGCACATCGAGTGCAAGCCGAAATGGATCTGGCACTGGCCCGAGCGAAAAGGGCGACGGCGGTATGCGCGTCCGGGTATCAAGCGATGAGGTGAACAACGCTGTGGTTGTCTTTAGTTCGCCGCACGATTATTCAATTGTAGAAGACGCATTGAGGAAACTTGATGTCGTTCCCATTCAGGTTTTGATCGAAGCCGCCATCACCGAAGTCGCGCTAACGGATGACCTGCGATACGGTGTTCAATGGAACTTCCAAACCGGGCAGAGCAACTTTGCGCTGAGCCAATCCACAGATGGCAGCCCGTCTCGCATTCTCCCCGGCTTTTCCTATTTTTATTCAAATGCCAAGGACATCAGTGCGACACTAAACGCACTGGAGGAGCGGACAAACATCAAAGTCGTCTCTGCGCCAAAGCTTTTGGTTCTCAACAATCAAACGGCCTCACTTCAGGTTGGCGATCAGGTCCCCGTATCGACCCAGTCGGCGGTCAGTACACAAGGGGGCAGCGCCCCAATCGTCAATTCCGTCGAATATCGGGACACCGGCGTCATCCTCAAAATTACACCCCGCGTAAATGCAAGCGGCACTGTATTGCTGGATGTAGCGCAGGAAGTCAGCGACGTGGCTCAGACGCGAACATCGACCATCAATTCACCTACAATCTCGACCCGACGGGTGTCTACCTCAGTCGCAGTACAGGATGGCCAAGTGATCGCACTCGGAGGCCTTTTCCGAGACTCAAATAGTTTCGGTAAGAATGGAATACCGTTGATTTCGCGTATCCCTATTCTGGGGAGCCTGCTGTTTGGCAACGGTCTAAGAACTCAAAATCGTACCGAATTAATCGTGCTGATCAAAGCGCATGTGCTCCGCACACCCACCGATCTGCACGACGTAACTGAGGAGTTGCGGAGCAAAATCCGGAGCATCGAACCGTTCAAGACCAAGGGTCGCATACCATGAGAGAACGACCCGGCGAAGACGGCTATGCAATGGTCGCGGCAGTGGCCGGCATTGCGGTCATGGCCATGATAGCTGCAACGTTGGTTCAGTTCACCAACCAGTCTGTAAACACTTTCGCTGCAGAGACGGGACGGACACAGGCATTGGCAGCGACAGATGCGGGCGTTTACATCGCCCTTGGAGGCTTGTTGCGACAAGCTTCAAGGGGAAGACTTATAGATGGAAAAGTTCATCGCTTCCGTTTCGCCACGGCTAATATAGAGATCCGGGTCGAGGATGAGCGCGGAAAGATTATGCTCAATCGCATCGATGAGGAGAATATCGTCTGGCTGCTCGAAGCCCTCGGTGTTCAAGGGGATCGGTTGGCAGTTGCCCGCGATTCCTTCCTTGACTGGATTGATCAGGATGAGATTGAACGTCCGGATGGCGCTGAATCGGATTACTATGCGCCGCGTGGGATAAAGCCGCGGAATGACGGGCCGCATACCATCGATGAAATGGCAGAAATTCGGGGGTTCACGCCGAATTTAGTCGACCGGTTCCGCCAACTTTCGACCGTCGATTCCGGCAATTTCGCGTTCGATCCGCGCTTCGCACACCCCCTTTCGATCGCCGTGATGACAGATGGTCAGTTTGACTCCCCCGCTATACTGGAGCGTAAGCGCGAGCTGGCCGGTCAGCGCACCGCAATCTCGTTGGACAGTATCAACGACATGACAGGGCGCGTAGTCACCATCGTGGCAACAGCAAAAATCGACAATGGAGGCACAGCCACACGCCGTGTCATTGTTGAACTCACCGGATCATCGAGAGCGCCTTATTTAGTCCGATCAGCCAGTTGAACGGCAGCCCCCCTAACCTGCTCACAAACAGCCAACGACCGAAGATCACGCGCAGATATCCCATCGCGACGCAGGAACATAGTCAACGAGGAGGCCGCCTCGAGGTTACTCGCTAAGGCCAATACCCCATGGCGCAAAAGTTATAGGTGGACGAGCCGATACTGTGCGTTGCGACGGTGATACCCTGGCGCTGGGTACCGCTGCCGCCAGAACCGCCGCATCAATTCCGGGATCATCCGGGCCTGACCACTGCCGCGCTAAAGCACTACGGTCATAGCCGGCAAATTGGCTATCCGGCAAACGGTAGAAAATATGCGCGCCGATGCGCGTCACACGATATAGGCTCGACGCCCAGCGCGGCATCACATAATTGGCGTGGTAATTTATCGCGCCATCGACATGGGTGGGCAACTCTCCATTGAGCGCCTTTAGGGCAATTTTGCGGGCATCATCCAGAATTCTGGCCGGTAAACGTCGGCGCATTGCGCCATCACAAGTGAAGGTGAACTGGCAACCGGTTCTGCGCTGAGATCCTTGGAAAACCACGTCACACACATTTTTTGGATATGCGGGATGCTGCGTTCGGTTCAACACAACCTCCGCCACGGCTTCTTTGCCTGTCCGGGGTTCATGACCCGCTTCATAGGCAATAGCGAGCGTCAAACAGCGCACCTCGGCTTCTCCAGGCCCTTGCAATATCGGATTAGCAGTATCGGTTTGGGCCAACGCCGTCTCGCCGATACTCAGATGTGCCAACAGACCAGACACGGAGAGAACGATGCGGCGAATGCGCCGTCCACGGCACGAGAGAGACTTCATCGTCATACACCAGTGATTTAGACCAAAAATACGACAGGTATTAGTCAATATCCACCCTATCTCGTTATAATTGTCACACTAAGGTCACCAGCAAATTTTAGCCAACAATGACGTTGAACAGATGGGTCTCTGCATGTTTTTGAACCGACTTCGTTTTGTGCTGATGTCCTTTATCACGTCTGTATCGTGTGCACCGACCCTGAATGCGATGGCTGTTACCGCTCCCTTTAAAGAGATCGCGCAGTTACCAAACCGGTTGCTTACGTGCAGGCTTGGCCATGCTACCAATCTTGATCCAAACAAGAACCAGCGCTCTGACGAAGTGACGTTTGATAGCTATCATGAATTCAGCCTGCTTTTGCCGGCCGGACCCAAACGAACGACGCCACCGCCAGACGCGACCGAGCCGCCTGAGCCCGTCAACAGCGCGACGCGCGTCGTCAGTGACCCAGATGGATTGACCAAAAAGACACAGCCCGGTTTCGAACGTGTTATTGACCTTTGGCCAGAGCGCGTCGAAATGACCAAGATCATAAATCAGTCGCTTATCAAACTCATCGTTGTCAGTGACATTGATGTTGCGGCGGGAACGGCCAGATTGTTTATGACTGACGCCAGTGATTTAACGACATTTGACTTTGCTTCTACCTATCTTGGTGAATGTGCGGTCGCGATTGGCTGAAGGTTATTGGAAGTCGGACGCACGAGACTCGTCGATCCGAATAGCCACTGGGCGGGCTATGTCCGAGCAAAATTGACTTTGATCTGAGGCCGCTTCCATGTTGCGACAACTGTTCGATTGGAGACAATTTCCAGTTCGACCGCAGCCACACCACGATAGAGCAACACAGTTTGAGGTCGTTGCGCGCGCGACGCACATGGGCGCGAGATTATCCAGCGGCGATAAGCGCCTAAAGACAGAGCCGCAATCGAGCGATAAGAGCGCCATATGGCTCGCCTACTCTTGTTCAATAAACCCTTCGGGGTCCTGTCGCAATTCACCGACCGCGGATCACCGACGGTTCGATCGACATTGTCGGACTTCATTGCCATCAAAGGTGTTTATCCCGCCGGAAGGCTCGATCAGGACAGTGAGGGCCTGCTGCTCCTTTGCGATGACGGGCGTTTGCAGGCGCGGATTGCCGACCCACGTTTCAAGCTCCCCAAGACCTACCTAGTGCAGGTCGAAGGCGCGCCACAGGAGCCGGAATTGGAGCGATTGCGCCAAGGCGTCCAGCTCAAGGATGGCATGACCCTGCCGTGCGAAGTTGCGCGCATTGACCCTCCGGACCTGTGGCCGCGCAATCCGCCGATACGGGAGCGCAAATCGATTCCCGACAGCTGGATAAAACTCACCATCCGCGAAGGGCGAAACCGGCAAGTCCGGCGCATGACGGCGGCGGTTGGGCTGCCGACCCTGAGGCTTGTGCGCTGGTCGATCGGTGACTGGGCTGTCGCGGGGATTGCGCCGGGCCAGTTTGAGATGATCTCTACCTAGGCGAGGCAGGCAAGGTGATGCGGTGCCCAGAAAGTTTTGAAGCTTTCCGCCAGACACACTAAGAGCGCGTCATATATGAATTATCGCCACTCTTTCCATGCTGGCAACAGCGCCGATGTCGTGAAGCATAGTCTTCTGATGGCCCTCGTGCGGGCCTTGCAGCTCAAAGAGGGCGCCCTGACCCTGATCGACACCCATGCCGGCTGCGGGCTGTACGATCTTGACGGCGATCAAGCCCAGCGGACCGGTGAGTCAATCCATGGCGTGGTGCGGGCTTTTGCCGACCCGAGCCCCCTGCTGAACGACTACCGCGCCGCCGTACAGGCGGTAAACACCGGGGAAGAGTTGCGCTTCTATCCCGGCTCGCCGCGCTTCCTCGCGCAGCTTTTGCGGCCGCAGGACGTCTTGATCCTCAACGAAAAACACCCCGAGGACGCGCAATCCCTGCGCCGCGCGATGCGGGGCACACAAGCTGCCGTGCATGAACGCGACGCCTATGAGTTCTGGCTGGCGATGCTGCCGACCCGAACGCCGCGCGGCATGGTGGTGGTTGATCCGCCCTATGAGCAGACGGATGAACGCGCCCGCATTTCGGCCAGCCTCGCCTCCGCGCACCGCAAATGGGCGCATGGCGTAACGGTCATCTGGTATCCTCTGAAAGACCGCGCCACGCATGACCGATGGAAGCAGCAGTTAAGCACACTCGGCATTCCGAAATTCCTGACGGTGGAGCACTGGCTGTACGATGCCGATCAGCCCAGCATCTATAACGGCGCAGGCCTTTTTATCGTCAACCCGCCCTACGCCTTCACGCAGGCGCTGCCGCCCCTGCTGGAAGCCCTGCGCGCCGCGCTGGCGCCAGATGGTCAAAGAGGCGAGATCACGACGGAATGGTTGGCCTAAGCTCCGCCACTTGATGACAAGGTGCGGTATGACTGACAGCACCCTCTCACAGCAAATTCTGCGAAACGCAGCTCCGACCGGGGTGCGCGCCTTTCGTTTCAGGCAGACGGGACCCTCAGTTCCTTCTTGCGAAATATCCGGCGCGTCCAGTTGACCTGAGCATTACGAGCCGCCTCCTGCTTGCGTTTTTTCATATGCTCATTCGGCAGAGATGGTCTCTCGAACGGGAGGCCAAACTGTCAAATTCACATTGGCTTGAGCTTCCAGCCGATCCGGCGTCATCTACATTAGATATTATTAATATCCATTGGTACCTAATTAGGGTCTGACGAAATTCGATCTAATAAAAGTTTTTTGTGTAGACTATATTGTCATATTCGATTGTTTATACAAAAATTGGCGTCACAAATTATGGTTAAAAATCTTTCCGCCGCGATCGTCGCGTTGTCCCTCGTTGCTGTTGCCCAGCCCGCTTCGGCGCAGTCATTTTTTAAGGGAACCTTGGCACAGGTGAAGGCACAGCAGGCAAAGATGCAGGCTCAGATGCAGGCAGAGATGCAGGCAGCAGAAAAAGCGGCAGGCGGACTGTAAGAATAAGTCTAATATCAAAATCCAGCTAGGGCCGTGCATCGCACGGTCCTAGCTACCCTTTGAGCTCTCAGCTGACCTGCATCAGAGATGACGATTTTTCATCCAGCCCGCAGCATTGCTGCCGCCCAATGACGCTTTCATGCCATGCGGACCTTTGGCTTCGCTCCATGAACCGCCCCGTTCATGCGGTAAGATCAACGCAAACCGCCATTCGATAGAAATTTCCAAATGTCCGTAGACGGCAAAATTTGTCGCCTGATCAAGATATTGACCACTTAGATATTCATTGCCGCTTTGGCTGTTTTATCAAACCGCAATGGACTTCACTTCGATTGACACTGTTCGAGGCGATTAGTAGCCGAAACGAAATATGAGATTTTGTGACATTTTGAGCTGCGGGGGGTCATGCGTCGAAAACGCCTAGTGAAATAAAGGTGTTATTCCTTCACTCGGATACGCAGCGGGCGAGAAACCACAATCGGAACGGCATTGGAGATCGCTTTGCCGAGCCAGAGTTTCAGCCCCCGTTGTGCCCGATGCGACCAAGCGGTCTCCATTAAGACAGACCGACTTTGCATCTGCGGCGCCCAAAGTGCTGCTTTTGGAAAAAACGTTAAAGTCGGAGTGGCTGGAAGCGATGCAGCGGCAGCGGCCAAATCGTTCAGCCGACAGTGAAAAAGTAGCTGAGAAATAGACAAAGCCTCAAACAACTCGTGATGATAGAAATTGGACCTACATAATGAAACCTAGATATGCAGTTGCCATGGTTGCGCTAGCGGGATCTTTGACAGGTTGCGCGGGGTCGCTCACTGAAACGCCTTTCAGCAAAGCTGACAGCGGCAACAGCATTGCCGCCGGGCCAGCTGAAGACACGTCCAACTACGACACCCCTTCCGTAAACCCATCGGGCTCGGTTGATACAAAACGGATTGCCGAAGAGGGGCTTAAGTATCTCCGCAATGGAGATTCGGAAAAGGCGGTGCGACTGTTCAACGCGGCCATCAAATTTGACAGCAAGAATCCCACTTACCATTTGCTCGCCGGAATTGCTTATCATCTGGAGTTTCGGAAGACGTCCGCCCCGGAAATGCGAGACAATGCTGAGATCGGGTACAAACTGTCGTCCCAGTTTGACCCCAGCGATGCCCGCGCGCCTGTTCAATTGGGGCGCCTTTTCCTTGATGCCAAACGCTTCAGAGATGCGCGAGATGCCTTTGCAACTGCGCTCGAATCTAGTCCTGCCAACAGCGATGCGCTCCATGGGATGGCAACGTCTAGCTATCTATTGGGTGATGTTAAAGTAGCGCTGTGGGCAGTAAGCGAACTGGAAACGCAAAAATATGATCCCGCGGCAATCGCGCGGATGAGAGCTGTGTTTTACGCAGCCATCGGAGACAAGGAACGGAGTTCTCAATATAGCGCCGCTTATGCCGCGTCAGCGGTTCAGCAGAGCGATGTTGGATCATTCGACGAGCGTCTATCGCAAATTAATGCAATGGTCGCTCAAGGTGATTGGCTTAAGAATTCTACGGATCAGTCGTCCTCTCAAGGTCCTGATGCCGCTGCGCCCATCGCCGCTGCGCCCAGTGCCCCCGAGGCCAGTGCTGCTGAGGCCAGTGCCGATGCGCAGGCTTCTGAAACCGAAGTGGCAGCAGCCGCACCCACGCAGGCTGAACCATGGTGGGTTTGCCCCGGCGGTCAAAACGACATGCAAGCCGGCATGTCGTCAGATCCGCAGGGCGGCAGCGGTGGTGACGAAACTGTGCAGCTACGTGCTCTCCCTGCACCTTGTGCCGCAAGCAAGCCGCCTAAAATGGCGATCATCGATGTGGTGATGCTGCGAACGGAAGACTCTGTTTCACGTTCTTACGGATCGAACCTGCTGCAAAATTTGACCGGTTATTTCGGTATGTCTGCAAACCTGAACGGGTCGACGGCTTCCGGCGGAAGCTTAATTGGCAGCGGCACAACGACCACAACGCTCGGCATTGCGGGGCAATTGGGCTTAGGTTCTGCACTCGCCTATTCGCTGAACATCGCCAACGCGACACAGAACCGAAACGAGGTGCTCGCACGGCCAACTTTGCTTGCCATCGATCGTCTGCCATCCACCTTTTTCTCTGGCTCAAACATCTCAATTTCGGTGGGCGGTGGATTTCCAGGAGCCCAGTCGTCTTTGGTTGATAAACAGGTGGGTGTGAGCTTCTCTGTTACACCCACTTTCATCGATGATGATCAGGTGCTCTTGTCGGTAAGAACTGCGCGCTCGTTTGTAACGGCGCCGGCCGTTGGCACCAACGGTGTCGCACTTTCGCAGTCTCGGCTGTCGACGTCTGCTAACCTCGTCGTGCGTCCCGGACAGACTGTGATCCTCAGCGGTTTGGCAGAACGCGAGCGGGTGCGCGGAAAATCAGGCGTTCCAGTCTTGCGCGATATTCCTGGCATTCAGTATCTTTTCGCATCTGACCAAAATGTGGATTTCTTCCGCACGGTTATGGTGATGCTGACTTTGCGCAAACCTGTGACATCGGCCGAAGATGTCGCAGGCGTTGAAGCAGAAAAACGGGCTCGGGAAACAACCGGAGTTCCGCAGATTAAGAAATACGGATTCTACTGGCGCGTTGACGAATATGCAAAAGTACTATCCCGATCTGCGCCAAACATGGACGCTGCAATAGACGCACTGTTTAGTAATAAGCTTTATCAGACGTTTAAAAGTAGTGATTTGGATGACAAAGATTGGGCTTCCCAGACCCGGATACAGACGATCACGAAGGATTTTAAGGGTTTGATCGTTCGTTGATCTGCGCAAGCGGGACCTGATCGGCGCGTGCATTGCTTGCTCGCACGATGGGGTCGCATACAAGTGTAGTGATGTTGCAACGCAGGCTTCCGGGAAGGAGGTATTTGAATGCGCCGCGTATCGAAACGTTTGATCGCCGTTCTGGCGATAGCTCTGATCATTCCTCTGCTGGCGGTCCATTTCGGCTTCCCCGCGTATTTGGCCGGCAAGACGGGTATGGACCCGCATTATGCCTCGCTAGCGCTGAACATGCTCGCCTGGGCGGTTGGAGCGGTGCTCGCGGCGCGGCTCGTCCAGGCGCTGGGCTGGAACCAGGTTGGCCGAAAGACCGGCAAGCATGCCCCTCACCTGCTGGTCCAGATTACCAATGTGCTGATCTATATCTCGGCCGCCCTCGGCATGGCGGGGATATTGCTCGATATATCTTTGACCGGCGCAATCGCTACCTCCAGCGTCATCGGCCTCGTTATCGGCTTCGCGCTCAAAAGCCTGATCTCCGACGCCTTCTCCGGCATCGCTCTCAATCTGGACCAAGGCTTCACGATCAACGATTTCATCATGCTCGTCGGCAGACCTGGCACATCCACCATTTCGGGGCGCGTCACCCAGATCAACTGGCGCAGCACCTCTCTGAAGACGCCCGAGAACGGGATGCTGATCATCCCCAACTCCGTCATCAGCGAAGCAATCGTGCTGAATTTCTCCAAGCCCGATCCCTCCAACGAGTTCGAATTTATTGTCACACTCGACTTTGAGGTGCCGAGCGAGCGAGCGGTGCGTGTTCTCAACGCCGCGGCGCAAGCCGCCGCGCGGGAGCATAAGGAAATCTGGGACGGCAAGGCGCGGATCAGCGATCTGAACAAGACTGGTATCACCTATATAATCAAATATATGCTCGACCCATTCAAGCTGAGCCCGTCAGATGCGAAGCATATCATCCTCGGCCATATAGAGCGCCAGATGAAGCTGACTGGCCTGACACTCGCCCATCCCAAGGTCGACAATTGGACCCGCGAGACACCCGAGCCAAATTACAATCTCGGCGACATCATGAACCGCATCTGGCTGCTCAGGAAGATCCAGCTGTTCAAGCAGTTCGCCGAGGGTGAGCTCGCCGGCTTGGCCGAGCGGATGACAATGCGACAGTTCGCGCCGGGCACCCAGATCATCACCGCCGGAGACCCCGGCCAATCGATGTTCCTGCTAACCGAGGGTATAACCTCGGTGCTGGTCAAGGGCGAAGATGGCGACGTCGATGTCGCGACGCTTCGCCCCGGCGACTTCTTCGGCGAGATGTCGCTGCTCACCGGAGATCCGCGGAGCGCGACGATCATGGCGCTCAGCGAGACGGTGGCGTTCGAAATCGACAAGCAAGATCTGATACCGCTGCTCGATTCCAATCCCGACGCGGCGGAGCTTATTGCCAACGCGGTCGCAGACCGGCGGCTCGCAAGCGCGGAGGGTTCCCAAAAGCGCGAGGTCGTCGCGGCCGAGCGGGCGTCGCTGGCGGGCAATATCCTTTCAAGCATGCTGCGCTTCTTCGGCCGCAGCGACGCGACGCCAACACGCGCCTGACGAAAACGAATACAACGAGACCCCAGCGGGTCAGCACATCTCTCTGATTGGACTGATGTGCCCAATAGCCCACTTCTTACATATGTTTATGCTCGTCCAGTTGGGCCGGTTCTACCCGCTACCTTTGCCGTGATCATATCTAACTAGATGCCTCCCCCCTGTCTCGACGGATTCATGCAACCCTAATTGCGCTGCAATAGACATCTTCCACCGGCTTTTTTTGGAAAAGTTGGCTTCGTAATTAGGAACTTAGCCAGTCAGATGACCTCCGCCGATATGGCCATTTTCATCAACCACAATGGCATCCACTTCGATTGACACTGTCAAAGGCTGAAAGTAAAAATTACCAAATAGTGATTTTTGACGATGACATCTGATTGTCATTTTCATCAGATTCGTCCGATATCGCAAAATTCGCAGCGGCGGGCGCGTTGCAGTTAAATATTGTTTTGCAATATTCAAAGAAGGAGTTTTGAAATGAAGAAATTAGTTCTCGCGGCCGCTCTCGCCGCATCGCTTTCGACCCCTGTAATAGCTTCTGATGTTAATCAGCTTCCTTGGCCGTGGACCACGACTGCGAAAGTCACCTCAGTAGCCAAAGGTATCATATTGTCAAAAATGGTTGTTGTTGGCGGTTTGGCTTATCAGAATCCAGAATATACTATACCTAATGGTGCTGTGGTAAATCCCACTCTGACCCTTACTCCCACCTCAGTTGTTACACTTAATGGGGTGGTTATTGGGAAGGTCCTAACAAACTTGGTTGGCGCAAATTGCGTTATACAAGGATCTTCACCTGACCTGAATTCAAGGACTATTACTTCCGATCAACTTGATGCATTGCTCAAGACTGTCGCGCACACAGTTATTAAAGCCACTTGCACGAAGTAGTAAGTCGTTTCGATTTCCTAAGAATGTTCGTTGAAGCACCGCGGGGCCATTTTCCCCGCGGTGCTTTTCTTTGTTTCACCGCATTTTTTGGATGCTGTCAGAGCAAAATTGGCGTTTCGCTAAGCCGATGTATCTGCCTATGAAGACAGGGTACGGTCGGCTGACGGCGCCTTAGTAAGGCCTCTCAAAGAGGCAGCGCACTCTGACAGAGCTTGGGTCCAGCTTGTCCATCGTTGACCCGATCTTTGAAAAAGAAAAATAGGCGCCGATATCGATATTGATGTTCGTGAATTCAAAATCGTTGGCGTCCATGGGCACTTTTACAAACCATATGTTGGACGCAAAGCTGATAGAACCGCGACTGACATCTGCGTAGACTTCAGTTACTTTAGTAGCCCTCCCAAAAGCAGGCGGGTCGACCTCAATCGATATGGACTGGGCCTCTACATCACCAAAGAAGTGGCAAAACTACATCGCGGATCCCTGAGTTGTTACAATGGTAACGGCAAAACTGTGACGTTCGAGCTCACGCTTCCGGCCTAATTGTAAGAACTCAACGCTCGTGTCAGCGCGACAATCGCAGCGCCAACCCATCGACAAGCGCGCCCAAACCAAACTCAAACGCGGTCGTCATGTCGACCATCGACGCGATGTAGCTGCTCGCCTCGGCACTTTGTTCATAGATCACCCAGCCCAAAATGAAGCTGGCGAAGGTGCCTGCCGCAGCCACGGCATCTTCGTCTGAGGCTCCAGCAGAAACGAGGGGCGCCACCAGCATGGGCATGACCTGATTTCTAATCACATCGGTCGGTGGGGCGACCGCGATGATCCGTCCACTGTCCCGATGTGACAGGAAGTTGCGGCGTTGCGTTCTGCCGACATCTAAAAGCCAAGCCTGCCAAGTTTCGTCTTCCTCTGGATTTCGGATGCTTTCGAAGAGCATTCTTTCGACCATCAGGCTGTGAAGGGCCGTCATGCTGGGGACATGCCAATAAAGCGCCGGGCTTTTGACGCCTAACTTGGCCGCGAGCGTCCGGCTGGTCAGGGCGTCAACGCCACCCTCTTCAACGAGCAGCCACGCGGCCTCCACGATCACGGCCGGGTCCAGAAAGGCATCCTGCTTTCTGGGCCTGCCGACCGCGCGATTTTGTTTCGGATCCACCTGCGTGCCTCTCCCTTGACTCTGTGTCTGACTCTAAATTATCAATGATAAATAAACAATAGGATGAAGCCCTGAGGAGAGGCGTTTTGAACATCTCAAAGATCAATACGCCGCTCTGCATGGTGGGCGAAGGCCCTGTTTGGGACGTTGCGGATCAGGCGCTCTATTTCATCGATATCCTTGGCAAGAGGGTCTTGCGTTTCCATCCGGCAAGCGGCGAGACCCGAACCTGGGATGTGCCCGATATCATCGGATCAATGGCCATCCGTGCGGGCGGTGGCGCCATCGTCGCACTGGCCAACGGTGTCCACACGCTCGATTTTGAGACGGGCTCCTGCACCATGCTCGCGTCCAGCCCGGATCTGAACGACCAAGTCCAACTCGCAGATGGCAAAGTGGACAGGCGCGGGCGCTTCATTGTCGGCTCTTCGGACCGTGGCATGAAGGAAGCGCGGGGGAAGCTCTATGTGCTTGACCCAGGGACAACGCAGTTGCGCGCGATTGACGATGACATTTTCCTTGCCAACGGCCCCTGCTGGTCTCCGGACGATGCGACCTTTTATCACGCCGACAGCATCCGCAAGATCATCTATGCCTATGACTACGACATCGAGACGGGCACGGTCGCGAACCGTCGGCCCTTTGCCAGCACCGAGGATTTGGGCGGGATACCCGATGGCGCCACGGTCGATGCAGAAGGGCATATCTGGAGCGCTATCTGCGAAGGCGCCAAGCTGGTCCGCTTCCGCCCAGATGGAAGTATCGAGCGGACCGTCGCATTCCCGCTGAAACTGCCGGGCAGTGTGATGTTCGGTGGCCCGGCGCTCGACCGGCTGTTTGTGCCGACGCTGAGCCCGGCCTTCATGGGCCGCGAGGCTGACCCGCTCGACGGATCAACCTATGTCATCGATGGGCTGGGCGTGACCGGCTTGGCCGAGCCACGGTTCGGCGGATGAAGTCCCCCCTCCCCCTCCTGCTGGTCACTGTCTTCCTCAACATCGCAGGATTTAGTCTCATTCTGCCTTTGCTGCCCTTTTACGGGACGGAATTCGGGGCGTCCTCTTTCGCGATCGCCTGCCTGTTTGCAGCCTATTCGCTTGGCAATATCGGCGGCGAGATTTTCTGGGGACGACGTTCGGATGCAATGGGCAGGCGGTCCGTCCTGATCATGACGACGGCAGGCGCAGCGCTCAGCTATGTCGCCTTTGCCTTTGCCCCCGGGCTGATGGCGGCGATATTGATCCGCATCGTCAGTGGCTTTTTCGGCGGGACCCTTGGGGTCTGCCAAAGCGTGATTGCAGACATCACGCCCCCTGAAAGCCGTGCCAAGAATATGGGATATTTCGGCGCGGCGTTTAACCTCGGCTTTGCGCTCGGCCCGGCCATCGGCGGCTTGCTTGCATCCCCGGAAGCAGGCCTTGCGGGCTTCCGCGCCCCCATCTTTGCCGCCGCCGCCCTTGCCGCTGCCGCCTCGCTTTGGGCGGCGCTGGCCCTGCCCGAAACGCGAGCCGGCGGATCAGGCATCCGCCCTGCCCCCAGTTATGGTGAAGCATTTGCCTTTGTCAGGTCTCAGCCGTTGCTCAAACGCCTGTTCCTGATCGCCTTTTGCGGCATCGCGGCGTTCGGATCGATGGAAGCAATTTTTGGCCTATGGACGCAGGCGAATTTCAATTGGAGCGCGCACGAAGTTGGGCTGACTTTCCTCGCGGTCGGCGGCACCGGCCTGTTGGTCCAGACGCTCCTGATTGGGCCCTTGGTGAAGCGCTATGGTGAGGCGCAGGTCATCGTTGGCGGGCTGTGCCTCCTGATATTGGCCATCGCCTTGCCGCCGATCCTGCGCCTGCCAATGGCATCGGTCGTGCTGATGGCCCTGATGATGGCAGGCCATAGCCTGACCTTCCCCAATGCCGGCGCCCTCGTCTCGCGCACAACACCGCCTGACCGGCAAGGGAGCGTGATGGGCCTGAGCATGGCGTCCAATGCCTTGTCACGGATCGTTGCCCCGCCGCTCTTTGGCCTATTGTTCGGGATAAGCGCAGACCTGCCTTACTATATCTGTGCATTGATGATTGCAGCGATGCTCCCTGTTGCCTGGGGTGTGGTGCGCATTCGGGAGAGCCAAGCATGACCAGTTTCAATCCAGCCGCCTTCCGGGCCTTTGCGGCGGCCATTGGCCAAGACTGGGTGATGACCAGCAATGAAGACCGCATCACGTACTCGGATCATTTTGCGGCCGACGAAAGCAAGCATCAACCTGCCGCTGCAATTGTGCCGGCCACTGCACAAGAAGTCCGTGCGGTCGTGCGCATCGCAAACCAGTATAAGGTTCCGCTCTGGCCGATCAGCCGCGGCAAGAATTTCGGCTATGGCGGTGCGGCGCCGGTGACGAAGGGCGCGGTGGTGCTTGATCTGAGCCGGATGAAGAAGATTGAGGTGGATACCGAAAATGGCACGGTGCTGGTGGAACCGGGCGTCAGCTTCTTCGATCTCTATGATTATCTGCAAGCACGTAAAATACCGCTGTGGCTGTCAGTGCCAGGGAATAGCTGGGGCTCCGTTGCAGGCAATGCGCTGGATCGCGGCGTCGGCTATACCAGCTATGGCGATCACGCGGCGCGTATCTGCGGCTTGGAAGTGGTACTGCCTGATGGTGATCTCGTCCGCACTGGCATGGGCGCAATGGAAGGCAACCCTAGCTGGCAGTTGTATAAGCCCGGCTTCGGGCCAAGCTGGGACACCATGTTCTGCCAATCCAATTTCGGGATCGTCACCAAGCTCGGCCTGTGGCTGATGCCTGAGCCCGAGTCCGTGCAAGGCCTCGATTTTGAATTCGATAAGCCCGAAGACCTTGGCTGGGCGATTGACACCATCATGCCCTTGCGCCGCGAAGGCGTCATCCAGCAGTCGCCCTCCATTGGCAACTGGTTGCGCTCCGCCGCTGTGATGACAACGCGCCAGCAATGGACCAAGGATAAAGGACCGCTCAACGACAAGGTGGTTGCCGGGATCCGCGAGAAGTTCAAAATCGGCTGGTGGAGCGTGCAGGTGCGCTTTTACGGGCCAACTGAAATTACGGATGCCTCTTTGCGGGTGCTGGAAAAGGCCTTCGACAAGAAGCCCATCCTTTCAAAGAAGCCTGCCAAATGGACCAGAGGTGATCCGCCAGAGGGTTCTCCGGTCACCGGTGTTCCCGTCAGCTTCCCCCTCGCCAACGCCAATTGGCATGGCGGACGCGGCGGGCATATTGGATATTCCCCCGTTCTCCCGCCCAAAGGCGATCTCGCGATGGATCAGTTCAAGCGGACCTATGACCTCTATTCCAAATTCGGGATGGATTATCACGCCAGCTTTGCGATGGGTGATCGCAGCCTGACCAACGTCAATCAGATCCTGTATGACAAGGACAATCCCGACATGATGGGGCGTGTCGACGCAATGTTCCGCGCACTTGTCGCCGATGCTTCTGCGCACAACTATGGCGAGTACCGCACGCACATCGAGTATATGGACCTGGTTGCGGACAGTTACGGTTTTAACGACCATGCGCTGCGCCGTCTGAATGAACGTGTGAAAGATGCGCTCGACCCCAATGGCATTATCGCCCCGGGCAAGAGCGGGATATGGCCCAAGGCGCTGCGGGGAGAACGGTCATGAAGCGCGCTGTTCTCGCCGCGATCTTCGCGCTCGCCGGATGCTCGGAAAAACCGGCGGCCAAAGCCGATGGCACGAAGATTGAGAATGCCTTTCGCGGTGCCATGCAAGACCGGTCATCCAAATCCCCCCCCGAGGCCTTGTTCGTTGAAAAATGTGGGATGTGTCACCGCCAAATGGGGATGGGCACTGTCATTCTGGCGCGCCGGATGGACCCGAAGGTCGCGATGCTAGAGGCGCGGACCGATCTGACGGCTGAGCTGATCACGGCCGCTGCGCGCCAAGGCATCGGCAACATGCCCCGCATCTCCCGCGGGGAGGTGAGCGACGCGCAGCTGTCCGAAATCTCGAATTATCTGACAAAAGGTGCCGCCAAATGATCCATGTCCGCAACGCTTGGCATGTGGCCGCATGGTCAATGGATATTGAGCCTGACGTGCCCTTTGCAATGACCATAGCCAATGACCGGATTGTCATCTGGCGCAATGCCAATGGCGATGTGACCGCGCTCGCCGACCGCTGCGTTCACAGGCTCGCCCCCCTGTCGCTAGGGCGCTGTGAAGGAGAACGGCTACGATGCATGTACCACGGCCTGCTGTTCAACCGTGATGGCAGTGTTGCAGAAATTCCGGGGCAGGACCTGATCCCTGCCGGGGCCAGTGTCCGCGCCTATCAGGTTGTCGACCGGCACAGCTGGATCTGGGTCTGGCTGGGTGATCCTGCATTGGCAGACCCGGCCCTCATTCCGCAGGCGGTTGGCTTTGATGATCCCGACTGGATACTAGGGCGTGGGCAGCTGGACTATGCGGCGGAGGCCCGCCTGATCCATGACAATCTCTGCGATTTCAGCCACCTTTCCTATGTCCACCCCGCGAGTTTCGGTGCGAATGAAAACTGGGCGCGGACGCGGCCCAAAGTCACGGTGCTTGACCGTGCCGTCCGTTTTGAACGTTGGGTGACGGCACAATCAGGTATGCGCCGGGGTGGTCCAGATGCGCCGGTCGATGTGTGGTCATTTTACGAATATCACGTGCCGGGCATCCTCTTGATGCCCAGCGCGAGCTATCCCGCGGGAACAGCTGAAAAGCTGAATGGCAAAGCGCCTCCTCCAGACATGCCAAAGACCGGAGTCACTTTCACCAGCCAAGCCGTGACAGCGCTGACCGACAAGACATCCCGCTATTTCTTCAGTTGGGGTCCACACAAGGACCATGGTGACGAAGCGCTCCGCGACATGCTGATGGGGATCGCAGATCAGGCATTCGGCGAGGACAAGGTTATGATTGAAGCACAGCAGCGGGTGATCGACCAAAGTCCAGAGGTGCGCATTATGCCGACCAATGCGGATGTCGGCGTGACGCAATTTAACCGGTTGGTCGAACGCCTCGCCCGCGAGGATTAGCGGAAGCACCTGACGAGAATGAAACTGCAATGGTGAGAGGGAACAGATGAAAATTGCAATGCTGGGTGCCACAGGCTTTGCCGGGGCTTTTATTCTATCCGAGGCGCTGACGAGGCCGGACGTCAGCGTGACGGCGATTATCCGCTCTCCCGAAGCAGTCGCTGCGCACGACCGTCTGACAGCGGTAAAGGGTGATGTTTTTGAAGCGACGACGCTCGTTGATGCGCTGCGCGGGCACGACACAGTGATCCACGCATTCCACCCTGGGCGAACAGCCGACATGGCCAATGCCTATGATCAAAGCGTCGCTGGACATGAAGCTATCATTGCGGCCACTCGTGCTGCCGGCGTCCCCCGCCTAGTCTGTGTTGGTGGTGCGGCCAGCCTGATGACGCCCGAAGGCAAGGAATATCTCGATTCAAGCCATTGGGATAAGGGGTTTGATCCATATCGAAATGCGATCCTCGGCACTCGCGCGCTTTACTATCTGCTCAAGCCAGTGACCGACCTCGACTGGGTATTTCTAGCTCCGTCAGCGTGGTTGCGACCGGGCGAGCGCACGGGCGTTTTCCGCACCGGCAAGGATGACATGCTGTTTGCGCCAGACGGAACCAGCAGGATTTCCAACGAGGATTATGCGCTGGCGCTGATCGATGAAGTTATCACGCCCCAGCATCACCACGAACGCTTTACCGTAGGATATTGATCATGAAAGCTATGCTGATCACCTTTGACATCACCCCCGGCAAGCAGGCCGATTTTGAAGCCGCGGTGTCGTTCCATGTGAACAATGTGCGCACCCGCGACCCGAGCTATACTTTTTACAGCCTGACCCGGGACCGTGACACTGATACGCGCTATATCCTGATTCAGCAGTTTGACAGCTGGGAAAGTCAATTGGTGCACCAGACTTACGATTATGTTCTGGACGCCATGCCTGCGATGAATGCTTGCATCGCCGGGCCGCCGCATATCGATTGGCTTGAGGTCGTGATCTGATGCGTTTTGAGGGCAAGGTCGTGCTCGTCACGGGTGCTGCAAGCGGAATTGGCCTTGCGGCGGCCAAATCCTTTGCGCGTGAAGGCGCCAAAGTCGTCCTTGCCGACCGGAATACATCCCTTGCCGAAGCAGGTGTAGAGGCCATCCGCTGCACTGGTGGGATAGCAACAAGCATCTTCACCGACGTCAGCGATTTTGCCGCTTGCGAAGGGATGGTCGCTTTTGCCGTTGAGACCTATGGCGGGCTCCATATTGCCTTCAACAATGCAGGGATACCCTCCGCAATTGGTTGCTCTTTCGAAGATTCTAGCGTCGAAAATTGGAACACTCTGATCGCGACAAATTTGGACGGCGTCTTTTACAGCATGAAGGCAGAGGTGCCTGCGCTCAAGGCGTCGGGCGGCACGGCCATCATCAACACAGCATCGGTCGCCAGCCTTGTGGCAGCGCGCGGCATGGCTGCCTATGTCGCTTCAAAACATGGTGTGGGGGGACTGACAAAGGCAGCGGCGCTGGACCTCATCACCTATGGCATCCGCGTCAACGCGATCTGCCCCGGCTTTGTCGATACGGCGATGCTAGCAGGCGCGATATCCAAGCCAGAAGACCGCGCAGCAATGAGCGCACTCACCCCAATTGGGCGCATTGCGACGGCAGACGAGGTCGCCCAGACCGCGCTATTCCTTGCATCGGATGCGGCCAGTTACATGGTCGGTGTGCTGCTCAGCGTCGATGGCGGCGTCGTCGCACAGTGAAAGCGCCGTCCTTTAGAAACTGAACTGGCTGGATAAGCGCCGCATAGCTTCCGGGTCGTCTACATCCATCAGCGCGCCCGGCGGGCTGGTGACACGGAAGGCGGTCTTCAACAGCGGCTTGGCACCCTGATCGCCGGTCAGGCCTAAAAGCGCCCCGAACTGTTCACGCGAGAATATCGCAGGGGGTGAGACGAGCGCGCCATCTTGCGAGGCTACTAGCTCCCCATGCTCCCTCCACGCCTGCACGAGAGCCGAAAAATGCGCAGGCGGCACCAAGGGCATGTCGGCCAGACAGACCATCAGGCCCTCGGCTCCAGCCTCTTTAGCGCGCTCTGCCGCACAGCGCAGCGAAGACCCCATACCCTGTGCGGCATCAGCGTTGACGACCGTTTCAAACCCCGCCGATGTCCAGCCAGGCACGCATAAATGGTCTGCCGTTCGCGCAATCACCCAGCGGTGCCCAAAGTCGAGGCCCGTCAGAGCTTCGGCGGTGTGCAACCCCAACGGTTTGCCGCGGAACAAAGCGGCAAGCTTGTCCTCCGTTCCAAACCGCGCAGAGCGGCCTGCCGCCAATATCGCAACGGCAAGTCCGCTCATCCCACAGCCGCAAGAATGGTAAGGAAAACGGTGTTAGAAGCGATGATAGAAACCAGACACAATTATTTGATATTTAAGCAAAGTGTTTCGCTATCGGTAGCTCACGGATGCGTTTGCCCGTCGCTGCGAAAATCGCATTGGTAACGGCCGGTGCAAGCGGTGGCAGGCTCGGTTCCCCGGCGCCCCCCAACACCTTGCTGTCGCCATTGATGACGTCGACCATGACCGTAGGCGCGTCCTCCATGCGGACCATTTGGAAATCATGGAAATTGCTCTGCTCTACACTGCCGTCCTTCAGCGTGATCCCGCTATAAAGGGCAGTGGTCAGGCCATAGATGATGCCGCCTTCCATTTGCGCTGCAAACCCATCGGGGTTCATAACATAGCCGGCATCGGCACAGCACCAAACCTTGGTCACCCGAGGTTTGCCATCTTGCAGCGTCACTTCCGCGACTTCCGCCACAATCGTGCCAAAGGACTTTACAAGCGCGATGCCTCGTCCCGTGCCCTCCGGCAGGGGCGTGCCCCAGCCCGACATCTGCGCGACCTTTTCAAGCACCGCCTTGTGCCGAGGGGATTTGCTCAAAAGTGCGCGACGATATTCAAAGGGGTCCTGCCCCGCTGCATGCGCCAATTCATCGATAAAGCTTTCAACGAAAAAGCCCTGCTGGCTGTGATCCACCGAACGCAAGCTCCCGAAACGCAAATGCATGTCAGCTGGCGCATGGCGAATGGTGCGGTTGGGCACATCGTAATGCGAAACATCCCATGATCCGTCCGGACCATTGAGCTGAGTGAATGCATTGTTCCAGCTCACCGGCTTCCCGCTACCATCCAATCCACCCCAGAACCGGCTGGTATCTGCCGGGCGGTAAAAGTCTTGCCGCGTATCTTCCTCGCGCGACCAGATCATCTTGATCGGATAGCCCGTCGCCTTTGCAACCCGTGCCGCCTGCACCGGATAGTCCGATTCCAGTCGCCGACCGAAGGCACCGCCCAAGTACAGTTGGTTCACCGTGACATCGTCGTTGCTCATCTCCAGTGCCTTGGCGACGGCAGATCGTGCCATCAGAGGAACCTGAGTGCTCGTCCAAATCTCGCATTTGCCGTCATGCACCCAGGCTGTGCAGTTGATCGGTTCCATCGCCGCATGCGCCACAAAAGGAACCTTATACTCGGCGACCACCTTTTTGGCGGCGCTCGCCAAGGCGCCGGGCGCATCGCCCTCATTGGCCAGTGATGTGCCGCCGGTATCACCGGCATCATCCAGCGCCTTTGCGAACCGGGCCGAGAGCTTCGCACTATCAAGTCCGTCCCCTTCCGTGCGCGAATAGCGCGGCTCAACCATGTTGAGGGCCATCTGGGCTTGCCAATAGCCGTCGGCCACAACGGCGACGAAATCGCCCATGTTAAGGATCTCACGGACGCCCGGCATGGTTTTGGCCGTGGCTGTGTTGATAGCTTCCACCTTTGCCCCCGGCACTGGTGGCGCCTTCACCGCAACATATTTCAGCTTCTGTCCGGGAACCTGTGCATCGATGCCGAACAGCGCCTCACCATTGACCTTGGCTGGAATATCAAGCCGTTGCAGGCCTTTGCCCATCAGCTTGTATTGGGACACATCCTTCAGCGGTGGCGTTTGCGGCATGGACTCTTGGGAGGCAGCCTCCGCAAATTCGCCATAAGTGCCACGCTTGTTTGATGCTTTGTGCACGAGAGTCGAATTCTCGGCGACAATCTCACTTGCCGGCACATTCCAGCGCGCGGCAGCGGCGGCCACCAGCATTTGGCGGGCGGCCGCACCTGCAAGCCGCATCGTATGCTGTCCGGTTGTCCGCACCGACGAGCTTCCGCCGGTCACCAGCACATCGCCCAACTTGGAGATTTGCGTGAACAATCCGTTGTACGTCGGCTCGAGCCATTTGGGAGCATCGAGCGACCATGCGGCGACAAAATCCCGCGCGGCATCGGGAACAACGTAATTGCCATCCGCCGGGGCCTGCATGACCGAGACTTTGGCCCAATCGGCATCAAGCTCATCGGCAAGCATTTGCGCGAGGGTTGTGTGTGCGCCCTGCCCCATTTCACAATGCGGGACGATCGCCGTGACGGTGTTGTCCCGATCAATCTTCACCCAAGCGTTGACCAGCTGTTCGCCCTCGCCGCCTGCCACTAATCCGCGCAATTTATCGACGGCATTTCCGGGGCGTATCGCCACGCCAACGACCAAAGCTCCGCCTGTGAGCACACCTGCGCCGATAAAGCCGCGTCTTGACCACTTGTTCATCGCTTAGCGCTCCGTTCCAGAGGCCGCAGCCTTGATGGCCTTGCGGATCCGTTCATAGGTTCCGCAGCGGCAAATGTTGCCAGACATCGCCGCGTCAATCTGATCATCGCTGGGCTTTGGCGTATCCCGCAACAGGGCAGCGGCACTCATCAACTGGCCCGACTGGCAATAGCCGCATTGCGGCACCTGCGCGTCAATCCATGCCTGCTGCAGCGGGTGCAGCGCGCCCTCTGGCCCGGCGAGACCTTCGATTGTTGTGATCTGGCGACCATCCGCTTCGGAAATCGGTGTCGAGCAAGACCGGATGGGCTGTCCATCGAGATGCGCGGTGCACGCGCCGCACTGAGCGACCCCACAGCCAAACTTCGTGCCGGTCATACCGAGCTGTTCGCGCAAGACCCAGAGGATGGGCGTCGCCGGGTCCACATCAAGCTTTTGCGGTTTGCCGTTCACTGTCGTCTGGATCATCGCGTCATCCTATCTGCCGGATATTGGTTTTTCTTAGTGCGGGTAACTGCGCTGCAAAAGCGCCTTGATTACGGAATCGGTCTGCCACTTCGGCGAGCACCGATATAGCTAAAGTTGCCGGATCGCGCACCGAATGAAACACACCGATGGGGGCGGATATCCCGGCAATCGCCGCTTGGGACACACCGCGCGTTCGAAGCGCCTCACAACGGGCGGCGTGGGCGCGCTTGCTGCCCATGGCGCCAATGAAGAAATGCGGTTGTTCCAGCGCACGGGCAATGAGCGCCGGCTCCCAATCATGGTCATGAAACAGAAAGACGACGGCCGTCCAAGTATCGCTGATCAGCGCGCGCGTTTCTGTCGGCGCGCCAATGACGACCGCGTTGAACCCATCTTGTGTCAGCGCATTAGCAAGGACCTTGTCCGGCGTAAGAAGCGCGATCTCAGCGCCCCAGACGCGCGCTTGTTCTGCCAGCTTGGCAACCACTGCGCCGTGCCCAACAATCAGAACACGCGGATTCGGCCAATGCCCGATTGTGGAGATGCCTTGCGCGGCGTTCCAACCTGTCGGACGCCAATCGGGAATGAAACTGGGCGGCTGCGCATCTGTCCGCAACTCTAACGCAAAGGGTTGGCGGCTGTTGGTCGCCTCCAGCGCCTGACGCGGCAAATCATCTTCAGACAGCGGCTGAAAATGAAGGTCTAACCCACCGCCACAGGGCAAGCGGATATCGATATAGCGGGACCCTTGCCCAAAGCGCGTGACGCGTGGCGCGCCTTCAGCAATGGCGTCACCCGCCTCTGCGATCAATGCGCGCTCAATGCAGCCACCCGAGAGAGACCCGACAAAGGCGCCATCTTCGTCGACAGCCATATGCGCGCCGGGATCCCGCATGGACGAGCCGAAGGCGTCAACCAATGACACCAGCGCCACACGCCTGCCGCTGGCCAAGCGGTCCACCAGAAATGCAAAGATTTCGCGATTGTCCAAAGGAGCCCAGTCTATCGCATGTGACGAAGGAGTTGAGTAGCGAGAGGCCCTGCCCCTCGCAAGACTGGACCACTCGAGGCCGGCTCGGTTGACCGATCAGTCGATGCCAAGGAAGGTGATGTGATCTTCCAGCGCGACCCGCTCCCGCTCAAAATTATTGGTTGGCGCCTCGGCGTCGCGCCAACCAATGGCGATCCCGCAGAACAACAGCGTGTCGTCAGAAAGACCCAGATGGGCCTTAATGGTGCGGCCGTACATGCCCATATATTCTTGCGGGCAGCTGTCGAGACCTTCACCACGCAGCAGCAGCATGATCGTCTGCAACCACATGCCAACGTCAGACCACTGGGCTTCCTTCATGAATTTCGGGAAGTGGCAGAGGAGCAGAACCGGTGCGCCGAAGGACACCATGTTTGCGCGGGCAAAATTGTCCCGCTGTTCGGCATCATCACGCGCAATGCCCATGGCGGCATACATGCTTGCGCCAACCGCGCGCAGGCGGGACTGGTATTTCTCAACCTGGCCCGGCGCTGAAAAGTCATATTCCATGGGATTATCCGGCGCGCTGGCCAGAAGCTTTTCCTGCAAGGACTTCAGCGGCGCGCCTGCAAGTACAGTTGCTTCCCATGGCTGGAAATTGCAGCCCGACGGCGTCATGCGCGCCTGATCCAGAACGCGACGAAGCGTTTCGGCGGGCACTGGCTTATCAAGATAAGCACGGATGGAACGGCGGGTGGCGACGGCTTCGGCAATATGCATGGGGACTCTTCCTCTGTGTTCCACGCCCCACTATCACGACAAGGCGCGACGCCAATCGATTTTAAGCTCTTGGATTTGCAAAAAAGAACCAAACGAATGAACCGCAAGATTTCGGGCTAAGGCCAACGGTTTCCGATTGCCGCAAAACCGACTGTCCCCCAAGGGGACCATGAAGTCCTGATCGCGGTGGAGTAACCAACTATGACCCCAATGGAATTAATCAGCACGGCGCAGGTGCCGGGGGGCCAAGAACTTCGACTTTTCCGGCGTGGGCGCGATTTCATGATCCTGCTGGATCGCAACGAGCTGATGAGCAGCCGGATGAGCGGATCAGAAGAGGCGCTTGCCGTCATGAGCTGCGAACGGCTGGAGCAGCGGCCCGCGCCGCACATGTTGATAGGTGGCTATGGGATGGGCTTCACCTTGCGCTCGGCCCTTGCAGCTCTTGGTGCAGATGCGCAGGTGACGGTTGCTGAGCTCGTGCATGAAATCATCCAATGGGCGCGTGGGCCAATGGTCGACCTCGCGGCAGGCTGCTTGGATGATCCCCGCGTGCGGCTCATCGAGGGAGATGTTGTCGCGGTGATCGCGGACGCAAACGGCACCTATGATGCGATCTTGCTCGACGTCGACAATGGGCCGGATGGGCTGACCCGCAACGGGAATGATCGCCTCTACTCTATGAAGGGCCTCGCAGCTGCAAAAGCGGCGCTCAGGCCCGGAGGCATTCTGGCCGTGTGGTCAGCCGCACCGGACAATGTATTCGCCAAGCGGCTCTCGGCGGCGGGCTTCAGCGTGGAGGAAATCGCCGTCCGCGCGCGGAGCAATGGCAAAGGGCCACGGCACGTCATCTGGTTCGCGACGAAGCGCGGCTAAGCCGCCAAATAAGCGCTGAGCCCAACCATAGCCGCCGCCACAATCAGCGCAAGATAGGGAAACGCCCCTGCTTTCGGTTGCACAGCCTGCTGCACAACGCCCCCCTCCCCATCTCCATCCGATATCGGAAATTGCCCCTTGTCCTGAACATAGTGGCGGTACGCGAAAACCGGAATAATCAGCAAGACCGCCAGCAGGCCGTTGCGTAGCGTGCCTTCTCCCCAAACATCAGCCCCGGCGCCCATCCAGACCATATTCACAAAGCCAAAGACGGCACCTGTCGCAAGCAGCCAGGTTGGGCAGCGGTACGCTGGGTCGCGACAGAACCTGCAGACTTGGGGTTGGACGTGACGGGCATCGTGACATGCGGTGACAGCGCCGGCGGACACCTCGCCATATTGGTGGCACAGCGCCTCGGCGTGGAGCCAGCGAACCTGCCCATTCTCGCACAATGGGCCATCTACCCCTTTGTCGGGGGTGGAACCGATTGGGACTCCGTCCGTCGCTGTGGGGAAGGCTATATGGTCACCCGTGAGGCGATGGACTGGTTTGATGGCCATTGCGGCAACCCCTTTGGAGACCCGCGCTATTCCTTATTGCTGGGGCCGGTGCCGCAGACACCGTTGCTGGTTCACACCACCAGCCTTGACCCGCTGCATGATCAGGGCGCGGCTTATGCCCGCCTTGCAGAAGCGCAGGGCGCGCGGGTGATCCACATTGAGGCGGAGGGCATGATCCACGGCTTCGTCAATATGCGGGGTGCCCTCCCCTCTGCGAATGCGGATGTTGAACAGGCTCTGGCTGCCGGTCTCGATCTTCTTCGGCCATAGTTTGCGGAAACGACGGTCGCGACATCTGGTATGGATAATGTTCACGTCTGCGTGTCAATGGCGTGAGGTGCCCTGAAGACCTGACCGGAGCGCCTTTCGAATTGGCGTTTAAGCTGTCGCCTCTCCTGCGTGACGGCGCACGATCAGCAAGTACATGACCGGCGTGACGATCCGGCTGAGCAAGGTTGAGGAGATCAGCCCTCCGATGATCACCCAGGCAAGCGGCGCGTAAAGTGGCGAACCCGACAGGGCGAGGGGCAAGAGGCCGCCGATCGCCGTCACGGACGTCAGGAGAACCGGCAAGAAGCGGATTTCACCAGCCCGCTCAATCGCCTCAATCAATCCCATGCCTTCTTCGCGCAGGCGCGTTGTGAAATCCACGAGCAGGATGGAGTTTTTGATCTCGATACCGATCAACGCGACAAATCCAATGATCGCGAGGAAGGACACCGAATTGCCCGTGACGATAAGCGCGACGATCCCCCCGAACAGTCCAAGGGGGATGACACCCGCCACCACAGCGACCTCACGAAAACGACCAAACTCCGCCACGAGCACGGCAAAAATGCCGAACAGGGCAAACAGGATGACACCGCCAAGCCCAGATGTGTTGCGGGCCGCGACTTCCGCGGCGCCGCCCACCTGCCAAGTAATGCCGGCGGGCAGCTTGGTCTTTTCGAGTTTCGCAATGACATCCTTGTTCAACTTGGATGGCAGCTCACCGCGTTCATTATAGGCCTTCACCGTGACCGTTCGTTCCAGCTGGAACCGGTTGATCTGGCTGGGGACGGATTTCAATCGCGGCGTTGCCACTTCCGTCAACGGAACACTCCCACCCGCCTGCGTAGCGACGTAGATGGACTGGAGCGCTGAAATGGGTTGCTCCTTGGCCATCGGCAATCGCACGACCACGGGATAAGTATCCCCTTCCGGATCACGAAAGCTGCTCGCCCGCTCCCCCGCAAGCGCAATGCGGACCGACCGGCGAATGTCGCCCGGCGTTACACCAAGCAGGCTTGCCGATGCGGGATCAAAGCCGATGTCGAGATCGACCCGGTCAATCGCCAGAGGGTTGTCGACATCGCGTAGGCCGGGCGTCGCCTGCATAATCGACGCAACCTGACGCGCCCCTTCGCGCAAAGACGGGATGTCTGCGCCACTCAAACGGATGGCAACCGGGGCTTCCACCGGCGGGCCATTTTCGAACTGAACAACCGTCACCTTCGCGTCTGGATAGACGTCGAGCTTGCGCCTCAACTCGTCGAGTTGACGCGGACTGTCCGCCGGCGACCATTTGTCGATGGTGACGAAGACTTCGCCATAGCGCGTGTCATCTTCCCGCGGGATATTGTTGTAGTAAATCTGAGGATTGCCGCGTCCGACATTGTCCATCCGCCCAGTGATGCCCGGGAAGGTGGAGACGATTTGTGAAACGTCACGGACGGCGCGGTCTGTGGCGGCCATGCCGCTGCCTTCGGGTGTTTCCACCCGCACCATGAAATAGGGCGAGTCAGAGGCGGGGAACAGGCTTGCGCCAATCAGAGGCAAGGTGCCCAGCGTCGCCACGCAAAACGAAAGGGAGCCCCAAACGGTCAGTTTTGGGTTCTGGAGGCCCCAGTGCAGGATCGGCTGATAGAAACGATGAATGGCACCGTTGATCGCCTGCAGAACCTTGTTGCCGTCCGGACCATGATTGTTCTTCAAAAGGCGGCTGGCGACGAAGGGGATGATCGTCAGCGACACGATCAACGAGCTGGCCACTGTGACCAGCACGGCAACCGGCAATCCCCGGACAAAATCACCCGAGCTTTCCGGAAGAAAGGTCAGCGGCAAGAAAGCGAACAGCAACACGCCTGTTGACCCAAGAACCGCGAGACTGATCTCCTTGGTGCCGCTGATGGCAGCATCCGTCGGCGCCTCCCCGGCGCGCATGTGGCGCTCAATATTTTCGGTCACGACGATGGAATCGTCAACGAGCAGACCAAGCGAAATGATGAACCCTGAAATGCTGATCTGGTTGAGCGTGTAGCCCAGTTGGGCAAGCGCAAAGACGCCCATGGCAAGCGACAAGGGGATCGACACCACCACCACCAGAGAGGCGCGCCAGCCCAAAGGGATGAGCGTGATCAGCACCAAGGCAAGCGCAATGGCAAAATCCGTGGCCAGTTGGTTCAGCCGGCGCTTGATATCCAGCGTCTGATCAAAGGCCGTGGCGAGCTTCATATCGGGAGGAAGCGATGCGTTCAGCGACTCCACAACAACAGCAAGGCGCTTGCGCAAGTCCGGTGCGCTGACAGCATCCTTCTGCTTGACCGAAATGAAAATGGCTCTTTGGCCATTATAGCGCGTGTAATGAAGCTGTTCGGCCTCCGCCCACTCCACCTTGGCGACGTCGCCCACCGTAATGAAACGACCCGGTTCCCCCTTGATGATCGAGCCCCTAACGGCTTCCAGCGAACGGTAAGCGCCCCCGGCATCAACATTGAACCGACGGTCTCCCGCATTAATGGCGCCCGCCGCGATCGTTGCGCCACCTGCGGAAATACCATTGGCAACGGCGGTCGCGGGAATGCCGGCTTCAGACAGACGACCGGCGTCAATCGCGACGCGAAGTTCGGGTTTGGCCAAACCAAAGATAGTCGTCGCCCGGACACCGGGCACGACATTTAACCTGTCGCGAACATCCTGCGCGTACTTGTCCATCCGTCGCCAGGAGGCGTTCTCACTGACCAAAGCGAGCTGGATCACCGCGGCTTCCGTCGTCCGCACGCGGCGGAATTCGATACGGCCAACGCCCGAGGGCAACTGACCACGAATAGCATTCACATCACGCACAACGCGGTCCAGCGCTTGGTCTGCATTGGTCCCGTGATCAAATTCCGTCGAAATGACGGCCACGCCGCTATTGCTGGTGGAGCGGATTTCCTTGATCCGGTCGATGCCTTGCACGGCTTCTTCAATCGGCTTGGCAACCGTCTCTTCAATTTCCGCAGCATCAGCGCCGGGAAGGGAGACGACGGTCACAATCGTCGGAACCGGAAAATGCGGATCGGCTGATCGCGGAATGGAGAGGAAAGCCTGAATGCCCAAGGCTGCGAACAACAGGAAGATGACGGCCGTTAGCTGCCAGCGCTTTACGGCAAATGCGATGAGGTTCACGGGGTGCGTGTCACGGCATTGACGCGCGCGCCATTGCGGATCTTATCAAACCCGGACAGGACAATGCGCTCACCCGCTTTCACGCCGGAGACTATCTCAACGCCCGCATCCTTTGTGTCCCCGAGTGTCACCTGACGCAGCCGCGCCGTGCCGCTCGCATCCACCACATAAACCAATCCTTCCCCTGCCCGAGGAGAGAGGATGGCAATGGCGGGTAAGGTGATGGTGGGCGCCGCACCGCGCGGCGCGATCGCTAAGATCGCGGTCCCGATCATGCCGGAACGTAATCCCGGCGCATTGGGCAGCGAGATTTCAACGTCAAATGTGCCGGTCGTCTGCCGTGCGCGGCCACCAATCTCCACAATGCGACCTTGGAGCGGCGTTGCGCCCAGAGCCTCAAACCGCACAAGCGCAGGCTCTCCCATCGTCAAAGAGGCAGCGACGCGGTCATTCACCGGAACCCGGATGACATAGCCGCCGTCCGTTTCCCCAATGACAAGCACGGGCGACCCCTTGGCGATGACTTGCGTGGGCTCAGCTAAGCGCGCCAGCACGACGCCGCTGCTCGGGGCGATCACCCGAGCCGTCTGCACGGCAAAGCCGCGCGCCCGCACCTGAGCGGCTGATACTTGGGCTGAGGCTTGTGCGGCTTCAAGTCGTTGCTTCGTCACCCAGCCATTACGATAAAGATGGTCCAAGCGCTTCAGTTCAGATTGAGACCGACGCGCTTCGGCTTGGGCGACGGAGAGTTCAGCTGCGATTGGCGTTGTGTCTAATGTTGCCAGAAGCTGCCCGCGCCGAACGAGATCGCCTTCATTGACCAAAATGCGGGAAATCTGCCCATCAGACGTAAATCCAAGAGGCGTTTCCTGCCGCCATACAGCCGTGCCAATCGCCTGAATTTCCTGTGCAGACGCGGCTGTCGCGACAAGGGCAACGGGGACTGTCGGCAATGCCTTAGGAGCAGGCGGCGCGTCCGATGCACTCCCGCACCCGACAAGCAGTAAGGCACTGAGCAATAGGGTGGGCAAGGCGCCGTGACGGATCAGCAATTTAAGTGGCCTTTCGCTACCTATCATTGATAGGTTGACACGCCTTGTCAAGCAGAGGGATGAAGCAATGTGACCGTGGCACCGACCTCCAGAGCCGAAGACCGGCGCGAGCAGATTTTAAACGAGGCCATGCGCCTGTTTCTTGATCACGGCGTCCAGAATGTCTCCACCCGCGACATTGCGAAAGCCGTCGGGATCAGTCAGCCGTCCCTTTATGCGCATTTCAAAAGCCGGGAAGATATCGCCGTCAAATTGAGCGAACGGGCATTTGAACAGCTCAGTGCGCGAATGGCGGCAGCGGCGTCATCAACTGGCACACCGCATGAGCGCCTGCACTCTATGGGGCAAGAATATGTGGCGTTTGGCCTTGAGCAAAGCGCGGCCTATCGGATTGCCTTCATGCTCGAGAAGACAACAGCCCATCCGACGGATCAGCAGGCCATTCATGAGAGCGGTATGCGCTGCTTTGCCATCTTGCACGACCTGTTCAAAACGGTGCGCAACAGCGATGATCTCAACACTTCAGCGCTGGCACAGTCTGCATGGGCCAGCATGCACGGATTGGTGGCGCTGCTCCTCAGTCGCCCCGAATTTCCCTGGATTGATCAGGACGCGTTGATCGCCTGCCACCTAGAGCATGTTTGTCGACGCGCATTTGATTAACGACGACGCGGCGCGGAATGCCGATCAGTTCTTAATGTCTACGAACACCGGGTTCGCGTAAAACCAAAGATCGGCCCAAGGGTTCTCCCCTGCCTGGTCTTCTGCGGGTTCAAGCTCATCCGTGTTGGTGCCGCGCAGCCGCAAATAGAGGGGCTCTGTCACCTTTGGCAGGCGATGGCGCATGACCAGCACCTCGCCTTCGCGTTTCCAATCCGTCTTGGTAAAGCGGTGCACAACCTGCGTGCTGGAATTGATATCCGTTGCACGGTCCTGCGCCGGTCCGGTCACGTGGCCGGATATAAGATCAATACGACGCACCTCAGGTGACAAATTCGCACTATTTGCGCCTTTGGGATCGCGGACACGAATTTCGATGACCACATCGTCACCACGCGGGACCGTGAGAAGTTCCCCCAGCCCTGCCTTTACCTTGGACGCGCGCGCACCGTGCACCGACATATGAACTTCTGAGACGAGGTCGCCCGTCGTCACGAAGATCCGGCCGTGGCGCAGACCATCCAATATGTCGCCATGATCGCGGCGCGCGAGAACATAGGTCTTTGAATATTCGCCGGGCCAGAAATCATTCCCGCCATCGCGCCAGTTGTTGTGCGAGTCCGAGGTCGCGGTGATCCACCAGCGGCGACCCTCCCCCAGCATCGCATCCCACAGGCCGCCAAGCTTTGCCGTCATCGGATCAAAGCCGCCAATGGTGGACAGCTTTGCATAGCCGCCGCGCCGCCCGACAGGATCGAGCGTGCCATCGGGCTTCAAGGCCCCTGCCTGATGCCCCGGCGCGCCTTCCATGCCGACAGACACTTTTGGCGCTGCATCATTCCAGTTACGAAACTCTTCCGACGTGTAGCGTCCATACTTACTGCCAATGGGTGCGGACCGCGACGGATGGTTGGCAAACAGAACGGGCGGAAGGGGTTGCGCGCCCATGACTTTCAAAGCCTCAATCATCCGCGAGGGCTGGTCCCGCGCTGGATCAGCCGGCCAAGCGTCTTTTTGCGAGAAGCGGCTTTCAATATCGAACAATTGGGCCCGTTCCTGACCGCTGAGCGGAATGATCAGGCTGCTATGGTCCCCCGCTGGAGTATCAAGCTCCATGCCGAAGAATTGAAGCACTTCCGGCACAGCACGGCGGGAGTCCTCCAGCGCGGGATAGGCGAAGTCATGGTTGATCCGACTATGGTTCGGCCCACCATGATCTGTGGAAACCATCCAAGCCAGACCATAGGTCCGCGCCATTTCCGCATTCTTCTTGATGGAATAGCGCCCGTCGCGGCCAAAGAGAGGCGTCGGCACGGCGTCCGGCTTTTCAGGGTCAGGTTTGTAGTCCGCGCTGAATTCGCTGTGGATGTGGTGATCACCGGCGAGCCATGTCCGGCCCTGTTTCGATGACGCGCTGGCCGGGCTTGCAGGTTCACCGCCGGGCATCAGAGCATGGCCGCCATGGCCAAGTGCGGGGCTGGCAACCAATGTCAGTGCCAACACAAGTGGCGTCCGAACAAGGCTTGCCAGCGTCTTTCTCATTTTCCGGCTCCGATTACCTTTACCACATCCCGCAAGGAGACGAACTTGAAATTCTGCGCAGCAGGCGCATTGTCGCCATCCTGCGCGACAAACAACCCGCTTGGGAAGCCGGGTCCAAATCGCCCGGGCATTAGCGCGATGCCGTCCGTTTCTTCGGTGCTGCCAAATTGCCCAGCCGCAATGCGGAAGCGTCCATCTGGCTTAAGATCTGGCAAACGGTAGAGCGCATAGGCATTGTCACCTTGGCTGGAGGCAACAAGCCAGCCACCGCGACGTCCCTTGGGAAGAAGCGCCAACCCTTCAACATCGGCAACCAAGTGCGTGCCATCCACCGGCGCGACAAGGCGGGGCTGGTCAGACTTTTTACCGAGATCAAAGGCCCATATGCCGCGGTCTTCTTCCCCCACATAGAGGGTGTCAGTCCGGCTGTCGGCAACGCAGCCTTCAGTTTGCGTGGCCAACTGCATCGACTGTACGACACGTCCCGACGGGGCGTCCTTCCCAAAGCTGATGGAAACGCGGTGAATGGCACCGTGCTTGAGAACCGAAAACGCATCAAGCGCCCGGCCACTGCGCATCAGGCAAACGCCATAAGCCTCACCCTGCCCGCCGGTTACGGACCCAAGCGCTGTCAGTTCGCCTGACTGTGTGTTCAACCGATAGATTTGGAGAAGGGCCTGCGCTTCATCATTGCGGTCACTGGCAACCACAATCACGCCAGTGCGGCCCATGTCGATCAGGTCAACGTTGTTCAGCCGCCCACCGGCCAGAAAATGGCGAACCTTGCCATCCATCCCATAGACGTAAAGGCCGGCCTTTTTGTCCGTTGCGACAATAAGGCTGCGGGCCGGGGCTTTAGGGTTTCTCCAGATCGCAGGATCGTCCGCGGCATCTGCAGCCGCAGTCCCCACCGGAACAGTTTCCTGCTTTGCAACGACTGTTGCTGTGTTGATGGGCGGTGCGGGAACCGGAGGCAAAGCCCCGGCTCCCGCCGCCAGATAGAGCGCCACAGATGCGCTGAGGCTCATTAGAAGTTAACCCGGAAGCCACCGCTAAAGCGACGACCAAACCGCTCCCATTCAATCGTCTGTGCGGTGCTGGCCGCAGTCGGCGTGCCCAACGCCGTCAGCAAATTGCCCGGATCCGAGTATCGGCGACCTGGCTGGTCCAGCAGGTTGGTGGCGTCGAAGAACACTTCAACATTGGGGGTGATTTCATAGCGTGCCGAGAAATCGAGCTCGTCATCCGAGGCCCAATAGGTGTCACCGGCATCGGTCAGGTCATCTGCGATGCCATCAAGCCAGGTGCTGCGCTTCTGATATTGAAGACGCAGCGAGACGCCATATTTTTCGTAATAGCCACCCACGTTGTAAACCACATCCGACGTACCGGGCAACCGGACCTTGCGGGCTGGAACCGAACCAATGGCGGGCTTCGTAACTTCGCTGTCGTTGAGGGTCAGGTTGGCGCTGATCCCAAAGCCACCCATCCAATCCGGCAGGCCCATCGACGCTGTCCAAGGTTCCAACTGAAGCTGGGCAGCGGCTTCAAAACCGTAAATTCGTCCATCGCCACCGTTGGTGATGCCCGTGAACCGATACCCCGAACGATCAATGTTGTTGCTGTCCAATGCATCCGAACCAAAGGTACGTGTCTGGCGATACAGGACGTCCTTCACCTTCTTTACGAACACGCCAGCCATCAAATAGCCCTGCGGCTTCATATACCATTCGAAGTAGGCATCGATGCCATAAGCGCGTTCCGGCTTCACCGCAGGATTGCCTCCGGAGATGCTTTGGTCGGAGTCATTGACCGTCACGTTAGGACGCAGCTGGTCATAGTCCGCACGGGCCGCGCCCGAGTTGAACGAGAGGCGCAGCTTCTTGGTGTCATCAACGTTGTAGTTGACGTGCATGCTTGGGAAAACGAGTGTCTGGCTCGATTCTGCCGTCACAGGGCCCGTAACGCCGGCAACTGTTGCGACAGCGATGCCGCGGTTCTTGACGTGTTCCACGCGAACCCCGCCGACGGCGGAGCCCCAGTCAAACTTGGCATTGCCCATCAGGAAACCGGCATAAACCTGCTCTTGCACATCATAGATGTTGCCGGTGTTTGGTTCGAAGGCAAAGTTTGCGCGCGCAGCTTCTGACACGTCTTCCATCTTGTTCGTGTCAAAATAACGGAACGTGTAGCCCATGGGGATTTTGCCGAGGAACGACTGATCCAGCGAAAACTGGTTATAGTCGGTCGGGATCCCTACTGTTGTGAACTGCGCCGCTGAATTGAGCGTGATCTGGCTTTCATCCACCGTCTTGGTGCGCTGATCAAACTGGAATCCAGCGCGGAACGTCATGTCGCCGCCCAAAAATTCCGTTTCACGAGCCAGGACCAGCTTGCCCGTGTAAGCCTTGGTCGTGTCAACTGCGTCAAGGACTGTGAACTGCGTCAGCGGCTTGGTGAAGGTGTCGATCGCTGTCACGACCGTCCCGGCCTGATACCGTGTCGGGTCGGAAAGCTGGACCGTGTTGAACAGGCGCAAATTGCCCCGATTTGGGTCGGTAAAATCATAGGACACGGTCGGCCGCAAGGTGCGCGTGCTCGGGCTTTCCCAGCTGGCTTCGCCTGTAACCGAACGGTCATCCTTGGATTCCGAGAAGTTTCCGAGCCAAGTCAGCTTCCAGCCATCCGAAAATTCATGATCCCCAGTAAGGGTGTTCGTGAAGATCGACTGGCGGAATGCGCGCAATGTGGAGCGCTGGCGAATGTCGATGCCGTAAACCGTCCCCTGGAACGGCGTGTTGCCAATGCAAACATCGGCATATCCGGTGTTCGTTGGCGTCGGGTTCGCCGTGATGGTGCAGGCGGCAGAACTGTTCGATAAATCGCGCTGGCGATCGTCAAGGTCAAAGCGGAAGTTATCGCGGGCTTCATCGTCCTTGAAGATCGTGTAGACCGACCGCAGCGAAATCGTGTTGTCGCTGTCTGGCTTCCAATCCAAACGGCCAGAGACGGACCAGTTCCGGCGCGTCAGACGGTACAGCTTGTTCTCCGTTTCTTGCGCCCAGAAGCGCGTTGTGTTCCCCGGACGCTGATCCTCTGCCACACGCTCATAATCGGTTTCAAAATTGTCCGTGATCATGCCGCGCTGATAATAGCTACCCGACACCAGAACGCCGATTTCGCCTTCGCCCGCTTGGAAGCGGTCTGACACGACGAGCGAGCCTTCATATTGCTTGCGATTGCCAAGTTCCGCGACACCAGCGCCTGCCTTAGCGGCGACGTGGAGGCCCGAATAATCAAAGGCCGAACGGGTGATGACGTTCACATTGCCGGAGACGGTTTCGCCGGGCATGTCCGGGGTCACGGCCTTCGATACGATGATCTGGGATGCAATGGCGGATGGGATCGAATCAAAACGCGCGTCACGCCCTTCCGGGCTGACAATGTTGATCCCGTCAAACGACAATGTCGTCCAATAGTTCGGGGCGCCACGGAGCGAAATATAACGGGCCTGGCCCTGATCGCGTTCAACAGCGACGCCCGGCAGTCGGCCGGCGGCCTGTGCGATGTTCTGATCCGGCAAACGGCCCACGGCGTCTGATGCGGCAACAGTCACAAGCGAATCCGCATTCTTCTGCACTTCCAGCGCAGCCGCTTCAGATTCGGCAATCGGGCGAGACCCCGTAACGATGATTTCTTCTTCGGTAACTTCGGCTGCGAATGCCGCATCAGGGCTGACACATCCGGCGAAGACCGCGGAACACAGCAGGAAACCCTTAAAGCTGCTGACACGCAGCGAAGAACGACCGTAAAGCATAAAACCCCCGTTTTGGCATATGTTGTTTGCCAAATCGCGCTATTGTTAACCCATTACATCTGAATGTCTGATCAGTGACAATTGTGTGATTTCAATAACTTTTACGGATGGGCAATGCGGGCGCGGACTCGGATCGTTTCGCACCAATTGCCCAGCAGCCTTAAAGATACCAAGACCCAGAAGCGTCTATATTGAACGGATATTCAATAGTGGTTATGCGGCAGACATGACTGATTTATCCGCATCCCGCCGCCAACATCTCATCGATGCCGCCATCTCCACATTGGCTGAGGATGGCATTGTTGAATTTACGTTCAACAAGGTCTCCCAGCGAGCAGATGTCTCGGCGGCGCTGATCGTCCACTATTTTGGCAACAAGGAAGCCTTGCTCGAAGCGGCCTTCCGATCCGTGGCGCGGCAATTGAACACTTATGCCGCCGCAAGAATCCGCCTTGCCACCGGGCCACGTGCGCGCATTGAGGCCTTGGTGGACGCTCACCTTGGCCATAACCACTATGCTGAGGAAACGGCGCGGGTCTGGCTGTCCTTCTGGGGACAGGCGCTGCATGTGCCCCAACTGGCGCGGGTGCAACGCGCGCATCAGCAGCGAATGCTGTCCAATCTGAAATTTGATCTGCGCCAACTGGTCGACGCCAGCGACGTTCAGCCAATGGCAGACACGATTGCCGCGATGGTGGATGGCGTTTGGCTACGCGCGGCGATGAACGGCGGATCAGCGCTGCAAAATGGTCTGGCCCGCGATCTGATCTTTGATTTCATCGCCCGCAATCTGAAGGGCGCTCCGCCCTCTCCCGCCGCCACGAGCTTTGACACAATCAATCCGGCAACAGGGCAAGTGCTCGCGACAATCCAGATCGATGGACAGGCAGAGGTCAATAAGGCTGTCGCCCGCGCGGCCGAAGCACAAAAGCTTTGGGCCAAAACCTCGGGCGTGGAACGCGGGCGCATCCTCCACCGTGCGGCGGCCCTTTTGGTTGAGCGCAACGAGGCGATCGCGACACTTGAGGCGCAGGACACCGGCAAACCAATTCAAGAGACGATTGCCGTCGATGTGATGTCAGGCGCGGACTGCATCGAATATTATGCCGGCCTCGCCCGCACCATCGCTGGCGAACATCATGATCTCGGCAGCGGCGCCTTTGGCTATTCGAGGCGCGAGCCTTTGGGTGTGGTCGCTGGCATTGGCGCTTGGAACTATCCCGTCCAGATCGCCTGCTGGAAGTCCGCCCCTGCGCTGGCCTGCGGCAACGCGATGATCTTCAAGCCTGCGGAACTCACGCCTCTGACCGCGATTGAGCTGGAAAAGGCCTATCGCGACGCAGGCCTGCCCGACGGCCTGTTTCAGGTGGTGCAGGGCAAGGCCGATACGGGCCGCATGCTCAGCCTTCACCCCGATATCGCCAAGGTGTCGCTCACGGGTGAAGTCGGCACCGGCAAGAAGGTGATGGTCGATGCGGCCGGTACGCTCAAATATGTGACGTTCGAACTCGGCGGCAAATCCGCGCTGATCGTATTCGAAGATGCCGATCTGGATGAGGCTGTGTCGGGTGCCCTGCTCGCCAATTTCTATTCGGCGGGCGAAGTGTGCACCAATGGTACACGCGTCTTCGTGCACACATCCATCCGCGATGCGTTCCTCGCTAAACTGAAGGCCCGCACTGAAGCGATGGTGATCGGCGATCCGCTCAATCCCGCAACGCAAATGGGCGCGCTGATCTCCCCGGCGCATATGGAAAAGGTGCTGGGCTATATCGCGCTTGGCCAACAGCAAGGCGCGACCATGCTAACGGGCGGCAAACGTGTGACGACGGGTGATCTGGCAAAAGGCGCCTTCGTTGAACCGACAATCTTCACCGGCTGCACCGATGATATGGCCATCGTCCGTGAAGAGATTTTCGGCCCCGTCATGGCAGTGCTCGACTTTGAAGATGAGGCAGAAGTTGTCGCCCGGGCGAACAACACGAGCTTCGGTCTGGCCGCCGGCATTTTCACCAACAATTTGACCCGCGCCCACCGCGTCATTGCGGCACTCGAAGCCGGTACCTGCTGGATCAACACCTACAACATCACGCCGATTGAAATGCCCTTTGGCGGCAACAAGCAATCCGGGCTTGGCCGCGAAAACGGGCGCGCGGCGATAGAGCACTATACCCAGTTGAAGAGCGTCTATGTCGCGATGGAGAAGATCGATGGCCCCTATTGAGGCTGCCGATTACATCATCGTCGGTGCAGGATCTGCGGGCTGTGTGCTGGCCGACCGGCTGAGCGCGGATGGCAAGCATCAGGTGGTGTTGCTGGAATTTGGCGGCAGTGACCGGTCCATCTTCATCCAGATGCCCGCCGCGCTCGCCTATCCCATGAATACAAAGCGCTGGAACTGGGGCTATGAAAGCGAGCCGGAGCCACATCTCAACGGCCGCCGCCTGAACTGCCCACGCGGCAAGGGTCTGGGCGGCTCCTCGTCCATCAACGGGCTTGTCTATGTCCGCGGCAATGCGCTCGATTTTGAACGCTGGAAGGAAGAGGAAGGCGCCACCGGCTGGGGCTATGCCGATGTGCTGCCCTATTTCAAACGCGCCGAAGGCCGGGCCGAAGGCGGGGACGAATATCGTGGCGGCGATGGTCCGCTGTCGACCAGCTATGGCCCCCTCGATAACCCGCTGCATCACGCATGGCTCGAAGCGGCGCAACAAGCAGGTTATGGCCTGACCGAAGACTATAATGGCTATGCCCAAGAAGGCTTTGGCCGGATGGATATGACCGTGCGGAACGGCACCCGCTGTTCCGCCGCCAAGGCCTATCTGTATGCGGCGCGCAAGCGGCCCAACCTGCGGATCATTGAACAAGCACTGGCGACGCGGATCCTGTTTGAAGGCACACGCGCTGTTGGCATTGAATATGAGCGCGATGGCAAGCTGTATCAGCTTCGCGCCGTACGCGAGGTCATCTTGTCGGGAGGCCCGATCAATTCGGTCCTGCTGCTCAAGCTGTCGGGCATCGGCCCTGCAGAGCAGCTGAAAGAGCTCGGGATTGAAGTGCGCGCAGACCGCCCGGGCGTCGGCGCGAACTTGCAGGACCATCTTGAGTTCTATTTTCAGATGGCCTGCACCCAGCCGATTACCCTTTACGGCAAGGCCAATCTGCTCGGCAAAGCCATGGTCGGGGCGCAATGGCTGTTCGGGCGCAAAGGCGTCGGCGCGTCAAACCAGTTTGAAAGCTGCGGCTTCATCCGCAGCCGCGCCGGGATTAAATATCCCGATATTCAATATCACTTCTTCCCAATGGCGATCAATTACGATGGGTCGTCGCTGGCCACCGAACATGGCTTTCAGGCCCATGTCGGCCCCATGCGCTCCAAAAGTCGCGGCACAGTCACGCTCAAAAGCGCAGACCCGCACGACAAGCCCAAAATCCTATTCAACTATATGAGCCATCCTGACGATTGGGCGGACATGCGCGCATGTGTGCGGCTGACGCGGGAGATATTCCAGCAGCCTGCTTTCGCGCCATTCCGCGGTCGGGAGATCCAGCCCGGCGCGGACTGCGTCACGGACGACCAGATCGACGCCTTCATTGCAGAGCATGTCGAAAGTGCCCTCCACCCCAGTTGCACGTGCAAGATGGGGAGCCCGAATGACCCCATGGCCGTGGTAGACCCCGAACTCCGGGTCATCGGCGTTCAGGGCCTGCGCGTGATCGACAGCGGCGTGATGCCGACCATTACGACTGGCAATCTGAATGCCCCAACAATCATGATCGGGGAAAAGGGCGCCGACCATATCCTCGGCAAGCCGATGCTCGCCCCTTCCAACGCGCCATTCCACGTCGCACCCAATTGGGAAACCACCCAGCGATGAGCGCCACCATCACCGAACCCGCCCGCCAGATTGACGTCATTCGGGAAACCGATGTGCTTGTTGTGGGATCCGGCCCCGGTGGCCTCGCCGCAGCTTTGGCCTCAGCTCGGGCGGGTGTCGAAACGACACTACTCGAACGCTATGGCTGCTTTGGCGGCAATATCACGCAGGTCGGCGTGGAGGGCTTTGCCTGGTATCGCCACCCCGCGACCATCGACAGTGAAGGCATTGGGCGGGAATTTGAAGATCGCGCCAAGGCAATGGGCGCCGCCATGCCGGAACCGCAGTCGATCAGTCACAGCCTTGATGCTGAGGGGTTCAAGTTCGTCGCCGATACGCTGGTTGAGGAAGCGGGCGTCATCCCCATGCTCCACCGCCTCTTCGTCGCGCCGGTCATGGACGGCGACACCATTCGCGGCGTGATCGTCGAAAGCAAAGCAGGCCGCGAAGCCATTCTTGCGAAGCGGGTGATTGACGCGACTGGAGATGCTGACATCGCCCACCGTGCAGGCGCACCAACGCACATGCATCCAGTCGATGAGATGATGTCGGTCTCCGTCATGTTCTCGATGTGCGGGGTCAACAAAGGGCGCTTCATCGACGCGGTCAAGGCTGACCCGCAAACCTATGGCGACTGGGCCGTGGGCGGCGAATGGGAAGTGATCACCAGCGGCAAGGAGGATGAGATGTTCTCTCCCTTCCTGCGCAAGCCGTTCCAGAAGGCGCTGGAGGCAGGTCTCATCCCCGACAGCGTGAAAACCATGGCCGGCACCTGGGGCACCGTCTCCGATCAGGGCGACCTCACCTATCTCAACATGTGCCACCTCTATCTCGACGGCACCGATCCCGATGCGCTGACGCATGGGGAAATGGCGGGGCGTAAACAGGCGATGCACGCCATTGCTGCGCTCCAGGCCTTCATGCCCGGCTGCGAGGATGCCAAGCTACGCAACTTCGGCATGACGCTTGGCATCCGCGATACGCGCAAGATTGACGCCGTCTACAACATGACGGCCGATGACGTGATGCAAGAGGGGCGCTTCGATGACAGCATCGGCATCTTCCCGGAATTCATTGATGGCTATGGCTATCTGATCCTGCCGACCACAGGCCGCTATTTCCATGTGCCGTACCGGTCGATGTTGCCCAAGGGTATCAAGAACCTGATCGTCACTGGCCGCGTGATCGGCGGCGACAAGGTCAGCCATGCGGCCGTCCGCAACATGATGTGCTGTGCGGTGGCCGGCCAAGGCGCGGGCGTGGCAGCGGCGGTCGGCGTGAAAACTGATCGCGGGTTTGCCGAGGTGGATATCGGAAAAGTGCAATCGGAACTGCTGCGGCAGGGCGCACGAATTGCCTAGAGCGCATTGAGAGAAAAACGCCTGACCAGCATCGATATTGGCCAGGCGCTTGTCATGTTTTACCGAAAAGCCGTTACAGCGGCTTTCTTATAACGCTTTAGAATTTTGCGCTCATTTTCAAACCGTAGAACCGTGGCTCACCCGGGATGAAGGTCGGAATACCGAACGCCCCACCGGTGTTTCCGGCATCAAGAAGATAGCGCTTATTGAAAACGTTGCGCGCAAAGGCTGAGATTTCGTAGCGATTATCCGCGAACCGAACACCGCCAACGATATTGACGAGCGTCACTGGCCCTTGGCTCCGCGCTTCAAGGTTTGGTGTTTCGAAAAACAGCTTGCTCCGATAGGTGATGCTGGGCGTCGCAAACACATTAACGCCACCGATTGGCGCATCGATGATCAAGCCTGCCGCGGCCTGATAGTCAGGCTGCAAACGGAATTTGGCGCCACGGAAGTTTGCCGCGATATCGGGCCGATTGTCGATGCCGCCATCGATGTAAGCGCCATTGGCAAACATCGTCAGCCATGATGCCGGGCGGATGTTCACTTCGGCCTCAATGCCCTTATCCCCGCGCCGATCAGGCCGAACGTAACGGCCACGGTCGATCGCAGCCGTCTGGCGCGACGGGGCGGCCTTCGCGGACAATTATAGACTAATTGCCGACCTGGTGGTGGAACAGGCGCGACAGATCCTGTCATCCCCGCTAGATGATACTGCACATTAACGCCCCTTGCTGGAATCGCACTTTGTATGTAAAGCATACAAAAATCATACTCTAAGGAACGCAACGCATGTCAGCCAAGCTGATCGACGGGAAGAAACTCGCCGCAGAAATCCGCAAGGACTGCGCAGCCCGCGTGCGGACGCTGGCCCAGCATGACGTCACCCCCGGCCTTGCTGTCATCCTTGTTGGTGATGATGCGGCGTCCGCGGTTTATGTCGGCAAGAAGATCAAGGCGTGTGAGAACGTCGGCATCCGTTCCTTCACGGACCGCTATCCGACTGACATCACCAATGAAGCACTGCTCAGCCGCATCGAAGAGCTGAACGCCGACGAAAATGTCCACGGCATCCTCGTTCAGCTTCCCCTGCCCGCACATATCGACATGGCGAAGGTGCTGGAAACCATTGCGGTCGATAAGGATGTCGACGGCTTCCATCTCTACAATGTCGGCGGGCTCGTCACCGGCAACACCGTCTTTTCGCCCTGCACACCCTATGGTGTCGTCAAACTCCTCGAGAGCGAGAACATCCCGATCGAAGGTCAGAATGTCGTTGTCGTCGGGGCCAGCAACATCGTTGGAAAACCCATGGCGCTGATGCTCATGGCCCGGGATGCAACCGTGTCTATCTGCCACGCCAAGACGCGCGACCTGGCCCAGTACACGATCCTCGCGGACATTCTGGTGGTAGCAGCAGGTGTCCCCAACCTCATCCTGCCGCAGATGGTGAAGACCGGCGCTGTCGTCATCGACGTCGGTATCAACCGCATGCCCGATGGCAGCATAACGGGTGACGTGGATTTTGAAGGCGTCCGCTGGCGCGCTTCGGCGATCACGCCTGTCCCCGGCGGGGTCGGGCCGATGACGGTGACGATGCTGCTTGAAAACACCATCAAGTCAGCAGAACGCGTCGCCGGGCTTGCGCCGCAAATCGACGTGCCCCTCAGCACCGCAGCCTGAGGGGCATCGCCAGAACTAGATCGGGAAATGTCCCGGCTGGGTTTCGATGGTGATCCAGCGCAGCTCGGTGAAGCTGTCAATGCCCGCCTTGCCGCCGAAGCGGCCATAGCCTGACGCGCCGACACCACCGAAGGGCATCTGCGCCTCATCATGCACAGTCGGCCCGTTCACATGGCAGATGCCGGATTTGATCTGACGCGCGACGCCGAGGCCGCGCGCTGTGTCCTTTGTGAAGACGGACGCAGACAGGCCATAGTCGCTGTCATTGGCGAGGCGGATCGCGTCAGCTTCATCCTTGGCGCGGATCATCGCAACGATGGGGCCGAAGCTCTCATCACGGTAGAGGTTCATCGCCGAGGTCACACCATCCACGACGGTCGCAGGCATGAGCACAGAGCCCGCTGTTCCACCCGAAAGGACCGTCGCGCCCTTTGCGGTCGCATCGTTGATGAGGCTGTTGACGTGATCCACCGTCTTGCGGTCAACGACAGCGCCGAGCGGGGTCGTCCCCTCGCGCGGATCACCGGTGGCGAGGCTCTTGGCCTTGGCGGCAAACTTGGCTGCAAAGGCGTCGGCCACAGCTTCAACGACGATAATCCGTTCGGTCGACATGCAGATCTGGCCCTGATTCATGAAGGCGCCAAAGGCGGCCGCCTTCACGGCCTCATCCAGATCGGCATCCTCCAGCACGATCAACGGCGCCTTGCCGCCCAGTTCCAACAGGCAGGGCTTGAGATGCTCTGCCGCCCGCTTGGCGATGATCCGGCCAACGGCCGTGGACCCTGTGAAGTTGATCCGCTTAACGGCAGGGGCGTCGATGAGCGCGCCCACAACCTCAGCCGCATCCGCCGGCGCATTGGTGACAACATTGACGACACCTTCAGGGAAGCCCGCTTCTGCAAAGGCCTCGACAATGATCTTATGCGTGCGCGGGCAGTTCTCGCTCGCCTTGAGGATGACGGCGTTGCCGCACGCCAAGGGCACTGCAATGGAGCGCACGCCGAGAATGATCGGCGCATTCCATGGCGCGATACCCAAGATGACGCCCACCGGTTCGCGCAGCGCCATGGAGAGGCAGCCCGGCTTGTCCGATGGAATGACTTCGCCTGAAATTTGTGTGGTCAGGGCAGCAGCTTCGCGCACAATGGAAGCAGCGAGGCCGAGGTTGAAGAGCGCCCAGCCCTTGGTCGCTCCGATTTCGGCCATCATCGCTTCCACAAAAGCGTCAGCTTTTGACTCAAGTGCAGCTGCGGCTTTCATCAGGATCGCTCGGCGGGCATTTGGGCCAGTGGCCGCCCAAATCGGGAAGGCTGCTGCTGCCTTTTCGACAATCGCCGGAATGTCCGACGCCTGCATGGCCTGCGCGCTGGAGGCAACGGCACCGGTAATCGGGTTGATACGCTCAAACTTCATGGCAGATCTCCTATTTTGTTATAAAATATAACATTATGATTGAGGGTCAAGTGATTGCCAACAAGTCGTTCGATTTTCCCATAGCGGCACTGTTTCAGCGATACGGCGCGTCAGGCTGCACGACAGGCTGTTGGCTTTTCGTGGCAGGCGTTTAGACAGCGTTTGAAATGTGAAGCGCAAGAGGCGATCTGATGCACAAAGCCCCACCAAGGTCATGGCTGTTCATTCCCGGTGACAGTGAAAAGAAGCTCGCCAAGGCGGACAGCTGCGGTGCCGATGCGCTGATCCTTGATCTGGAAGATTCCGTCGCCGCCGACCGGAAGCCCGCCGCCCGCGACCTTGTGGCAGCCTTTCTTGCAGACCGCCCAACCAGCGCACGCACGTCGCAATTGTGGGTCCGTATCAATCCGCTCGACAGCGCCGATACACTTGCCGATCTGAAGGCGATCATCGGGATGCAGCCAGACGGCATCATGCAGCCGAAGACAAATACGCCAGACTGCGTGCGGACCCTGTCTCACTATCTCGATGCGTTTGAGGCGCAGCACGGCCTTGCCGCAGGGCAGACACGCATTGTGCCCGTCGCAACTGAGACGGCGGTTGCGCCATTCCATCTCGGGGACTTTGCAAGCGCCAGTCTTACCCGCCTTGCGGGGATGACCTGGGGGGCTGAAGATCTCGCCACAGCCGTGGCCGCGAGCACGAACCGAGACGCGATCGGGGATTGGTCCTTCACCTACCGGATGGCCCGATCGCTCACACTGCTGGCCGCGCACGCAGCCGGCGTGCAGGCCATCGACACACTCCATGCGGACTTTCGCGACGAAGATGGCCTTCGCGCCTCCTCCCGCGCATCACGCAGTGAAGGGTTCAGTGGTCGCTTGGCCATCCACCCTGCACAAGTGCCCATCATCAACGAAAGCTACTTGCCGACACCGGATGAGATCAAGCATGCCCGCCGCATCGTTGAAACGTTTGCCGCCAACCCCGGTGCGGGAACCATCGGGTTGGACGGAAAAATGGTCGACATTCCACATTTGAAGCAGGCTCAGTCCATCCTTGCACTCACAGACAGCTATTCGAGCCGTAGTTGAGTCGACACCGGCAGCCTGACCATGCATAGTCTGCGGCATAGACCTGAAAGCAGGCTGTTGGGGGAGAGAAGGTCGTGAAAATTTCGTCCGGCACATTGGCATTGCCCGCAGGGTCACGCGCCGCCGGGGACAAGTTGTTTTATCAAAGCTGGATGCCGGATGCGCCGCGCACTGTTGTCCTGCTCGCGCACGGCTATGCAGAGCACCTCGGGCGATATGATCATGTCGCCGAACGTTTTGGCAAGGACCAGATTGCCGTGTTCGCGATAGATCATTGGGGGCACGGCCGATCCGACGGCATCCGCGGGTTTGTTCCGAACTTTTCGGTTTTCCAAGATGGACTCGAGGCGCTGCTTGCGTTCGTGAAGGATGCCCATCCTGACCTTCCGCGCATCTTGGTCGGCCACAGCATGGGCGGCCTCATCGCGACCGCCCATTTGTTGGACCATCAGCAGGATTATATTGGCGCTGTTCTGTCGGGCCCGGCGGTCAAACCAGCCGTGCCGCCCTCTGCCGCGACACGGATCATCGGCCGGTTGCTGTCACGCCTCGCGCCGCAAACCGGGATTTTGCAACTGGACTCCGGCGGTGTCAGCCGGGATCCGGCCGTCGTCGCAGCCTATCTGGCCGACCCGCTGGTCCATACCGGCAAGATGAGCGCGCGACTGGCCGCTGAGATGCTCGATGCCATGACGATGGTGCAGGACAATGCGAAGCGCATCACCCTGCCCTTGCTCATCGTCCATGGCAGCGAGGACAGTCTTGCTTCGCCCGCCGGTGCGCGGGAGATGTTCGGCAAGCTGGCTTCAACCGACAAGACCTTCCAGGATTTACCGGGCCTCTATCATGAGGTCTTCAATGAACCCGAACGTAATGAAGTCTTGGATCTGGTGATGGGCTGGACAGCTCAACACCTTACGCAACAAACAGACGGAACTATCTGATATTATGAACTATCTTCTCGCCTTCGTTGCAGTTTTCATTGCCGTCCCCGTGCTGCTTTACGTGGTATCTCCCGCCATCCTGTACCGCCAATTCCAAAAGGCGATGCGCCGCAAAGGCAGGCTGATGCAAAAGAGCGTGCGAGTGGATGGTGAGGCATGGCCCTATCTGGAGGGAGGCCCGGCCGACGGAGAGGTCATCGTCTTTGTACACGGCTTCGGCGCGGACAAAGACAGTTGGTCGTTTGCAGCCCACCATTTTTCCGACAAATATCGGATGATCTCACCTGACCTGCCCGGCTTTGGCGAGAGCGATGTTTCCACTGAGCGGGATTATTCAATTGCGGCCCAGACGGGCCGCCTGATCCAGTTTCTGGACGCAATGGGCGTCGAGAAGTGTCACATCGCGGGCAACAGCATGGGTGGCTTCATCGCGCTCCAAGCCGCGCTTGACTATGGCCATCGGCTGACCACACTGACCTTGGTGAACAATGCGGGCGTGACCGGCGCCAATGAGAGCGAATTGCAGAAGCTGGTGACCGAAGGCCAGAACCCGCTGGTCGTGCGCAAGCCAGCCGACATAGATCAGCTCATGGCCTTTGTGGCGCATAAGCCCCGGCCGATCCCCGGCCAGTTCAAGAAGGTCATGTTCAATGAAGCAAAGGGACGGGAAGCCCTCCTCGACAAGATCTTCTTGGCCATCGCGCAGGATTCGCTCGAAAACCCGGTTAACGACCGCTTGCACGAAGTGAAATGTCCGACGCTTATCATCTGGGGCAAGCATGACCGGCTGATCGACGTCAGTGCGGTCGACGTCTTGGAAGCACGCATAAAAGGCAGCGAAGCCGTGGTTTTTGACCATCTGGCGCACGTTCCGATGATCGAAGACCCGAAGGCTTTTGCGGATGCGCATCTCAGCTTTTTGGCCCGCGCCGGACGATAGCCCCAGCAACTCGCAGTTGACGCCGCGATGCGTTTTTGGACGTGCCGCATACATAAATTAGAACGGTGTTGGACGGCCCGCTTTTGCGCGGCTAGGGAGCATTTTTTAGACCCGTTAGAGGAGAGTCGAACGTGAAGACACGTGCCGCTGTCGCATTTGAAGCCAAGAAGCCGCTTGAGATTGTTGAGCTTGATCTGGAAGGCCCGAAGGCCGGTGAAGTCCTCGTCGAAATCATGGCGACCGGCATCTGCCATACGGACGCCTACACGCTCGACGGGTTTGACAGCGAAGGCATCTTCCCAAGCGTACTTGGCCATGAAGGGGCCGGCATCGTGCGCGAAGTCGGCGCAGGTGTGACGTCTGTCACCCCCGGCGATCACGTCATCCCGCTTTACACGCCGGAATGCCGCCAGTGTAAGTCGTGCCTGTCCGGCAAAACCAACCTCTGCACCGCCATCCGCGCAACGCAGGGTAAGGGCCTTATGCCTGATGGCACGTCGCGGTTGAGCTATAAGGGCCAGACAGTGTTCCATTATATGGGCTGCTCGACCTTTTCGAACTTCACCGTTCTGCCGGAAATCGCGCTTGCCAAGATCCGCAAGGATGCCCCCTTCCAGTCCAGTTGCTACATCGGCTGCGGCGTGACGACAGGCGTTGGCGCCGTCATCAACACCGCTAAGGTACAGGTCGGCGACAATGTCGTCATCTTCGGCCTCGGCGGTATTGGCCTCAACGTCATTCAGGGCGCCCGCCTTGCAGGGGCGAACAAGATCATCGGCGTCGACATCAACCCAGACCGTGAGGAATGGGGCCGCAAGTTCGGCATGACCGACTTCCTCAACTCCAAGGGCATGAGCCGCGAAGACGTCGTCGCCAAGATCGTTGCGATGACCGATGGCGGCGCAGACTATACGTTCGACGCAACCGGTAATACCGAAGTGATGCGCACCGCGCTTGAAGCCTGCCATCGCGGTTGGGGCACGTCGATCATCATCGGCGTGGCCGAAGCGGGCAAGGAAATCGCCACCCGCCCGTTCCAGCTCGTGACCGGTCGCAACTGGCGCGGCACTGCCTTTGGCGGCGCCAAGGGCCGCACCGACGTTCCAAAGATCGTCGACATGTACATGCAGGGCAAGATCGAGATCGACCCCATGATCACCCACGTCATGGGCCTCGAAGAGATCAACACGGCGTTTGATCTGATGCACGCAGGTAAGTCGATCCGCTCTGTCGTGGTATTCTAAGTACGCGAATCAAATCTAAAGGAGAGAAGCAATGTTCAGTCACATCATGCTTGGCGCAAACGATCTTGCAGCGTCGAAGAAGTTCTATGACGCAGCCCTCGGCGCCCTCGGCATCGGCCCCGGCCATCAGGACGATAAGGGTCGCGTCTTCTACATGACCGACACCGGCATTTTCGCCATCAGCACGCCGATCAACGGCGAACCTGCTTGTGCGGCAAATGGCGGCACGATCGGCTTCAACGTCGCGTCGCCTGAACAGGGTGACGCTTGGCACGCCGCAGGCGCTGCCAATGGCGGCACGCCGTGCGAAGATGCCCCCGGTATCCGTGAAGGCGAAATGGGTAAGATGTATCTCGCCTATCTTCGCGATCCTTCAGGCAACAAAATCTGCGCCCTGAAGCGTATGTAATGTCGGCAGGGGGCCTCGTGCCCCCTGTCTCCCTCCCCCGGACCGATTGGAACTATTAGATGTTCACGCATATCTGCGTTTCTGCTCAAGACCTTGAGACCTCGAAGAAATTTTATGACGCAGCCCTTGGCGCGCTTGGTGTCGCCAGCATCGGTCAGGTCAATGATCGTACCTGCGTTTATGCCACGCCAACCGGCAAGTTGCTGGTTATGACGCCTGCTGATGGCGCACCCGCGACCCATTCCAATGGCGGCACCCTTGGTTTTCAGGCGCCTGACAAGGCTGCCGTCGATGCGTTCCATGCAGGCGGCATCGCCAATGGCGGCACCAATGAAGGCGCCCCCGGCCACCGCGCAGGCGCCCCGGGCAACCCCTATGGCGCTTATCTTCGCGATCCAGTGGGCAACAAAATCTGCGCCTTCGCAGCACCGGAAGCCTGATCCAAATGAGCCTCGCTGACATTCTTGCCCGCCATAAGGGGCGTGAGGGGCCGCTGCTCCCCATCCTGCACGATGTGCAGGCGGAGTTCGGCCATGTCAGCGAGGACGCCATTCGCACCATTGCGTCGGATCTGAACCTGACGCGTGCAGAAGTGCATGGCGTGTTCAGTTTCTATCACGACTATCGGTCTACGCCGGAGCCACGCCCGATCATCAAACTGTGCCGGGCAGAAGCCTGTCAGGCACGCGGTGTCGAGGCCTTGGTGACTGCAATGACACCAAACCCCGCCGTCAAAGTCGAAACCGTCTATTGTCTGGGCCTTTGCTCGGTCGGCCCTGCCGCGATGGTGGGCACAGAGGTCTACGCCCGCCTTGACGCGGCGAAGCTGGAAACGCTGGTTAAATCCCTATGAAGGTTCGTATTTCCGACGACGCGCTGGCCATCGCTTGCGGCGCAGATGCTGTTGCCAAGGCCTTCACAGATGCCGGGTCCGAGGTGGAGCGCGTCTCCTCTTGGGGTATGCACTGGCTAGAGCCGCTGGTTGAAATCAACGGCATCGGTTTTGGTCCGGTGACGCCAGCCGATGTCGTAGACATTCTAGCTGGCGGCGCAGATACGTTGTGCATCGGCCCAATTGCCGCACACCCCTTCATTGCCCGACAGCAGCGCCTGACCTTTGCGCGCGCCGGCAAAACCCGCCCACTTGATCTGGACGATTATTACGCGACCAGCGGCTGGCAAGGCCTTGCCAAGGCACGCGAAATCGGACCTGCGGCCACAATCGAAGCGCTCATCACCTCTGGCCTGCGCGGACGCGGTGGTGCTGGTTTCCCGGCAGGCATCAAGTGGCGCACGGTCGCCGGCGCGCAATCCCCTCAGAAGTACATCGTCTGCAATGCGGATGAGGGCGATAGCGGTACCTTTGCCGATCGCATGGTCATGGAGGGTGACCCCTATGTGCTGATCGAAGGCATGGCCATTGCGGGCCACGCCGTCGGCGCGTCCAAGGGCTATGTCTACATCCGCTCCGAATATCCGCACGCCATCGCCAAGATGGAGGCGGCCGTCAAAGCCTGTGCGCATCTCATTGCGCCGTTTGACGTTGAAATTCGCGTTGGCGCAGGCGCCTATGTGTGCGGCGAGGAAACCTCGCTCCTCAACTCGCTTGAGGGCAAGCGCGGCGAAGTGCGGGCAAAGCCGCCCCTGCCCGCCCTTGAAGGACTGTTCGGCAAACCGACCGTCGTCAACAATGTGCTCACGCTCGCGACGGTGCCATGGGTCATGGCCAATGGTGCAGAGGCTTACGCCGCTTATGGCATGGGCCGATCCCGCGGGACGATGCCAATCCAGATTGCGGGCAATGTGAAATATGGCGGCCTGTTTGAAACGGCCTTCGGCATCACGCTTGGCGAACTGGTGAACGACATTGGCGGTGGATCGGGAAGCGGCCGCCCGGTGCGCTGCGTGCAGGTGGGCGGACCTCTTGGCGCCTATCACCCGCCCAGCCAGTTCGACACGCCGTTCGACTATGAAGCCTTTACCGGCGTTGACGGATTGATCGGCCATGGCGGCCTCGTCGTATTCGACGAAACCGTAGACATGGCAAGCCAAGCGCGGTTTGCGATGGAATTCTGCGCGGCGGAAAGCTGCGGCAAATGCACCCCGTGCCGCCTTGGTTCAACGCGCGGCACCGAAACGCTCGACCGCGTGCTGGCCGGGGAAAATGTGGACGCCAACCTCGCCCTCATCGAAGACCTGTGCGACACGATGAAGTTCGGATCGCTGTGCGCGCTCGGCGGCTTCACCCCTTATCCGGTGTTGTCAGCAATCACTCACTTCCGCGAAGATTTTGTGGTAAGGAACAAGGCATGACCTATCAACCGCAGACTGATTTCGGGACCCCGGCCTCGCGGTCGGAAGATCAGGTAACCCTTACGATCGACGGACGCGAAACGACTGTGCCTGCAGGCACTTCCGTGATGCGCGCTGCGTCTGAACAAGGCACGGCCATCCCCAAGCTTTGCGCGACGGACAGCCTCGCCTCCTTCGGCTCCTGTCGTCTGTGCCTTGTAGAGATCGAAGGCCGACGCGGGACGCCTGCCAGTTGCACGACCCCCGTTGAACCCGGCATGGTCGTCCACACCCAGACACCGCACCTCGCCAAGCTGCGCAAGGGCGTGATGGAGCTCTACATCTCCGATCACCCGCTCGATTGTCTCACCTGCGCCGCCAATGGCGATTGTGAGCTTCAGGATCAGGCCGGCAATGTGGGCCTGCGCGACGTGCGTTATGCCGCCGACGCCACCCATCTTGGCCAGACCAAGGACCATTCGAACCCCTATTTCGACTTTGACCCGTCCAAGTGCATCGCCTGTTCGCGCTGCGTGCGCGCGTGTGACGAAGTGCAGGGGACATTGGCCCTGACCGTGCAAGGTCGCGGTTTTGACTCGAAGATTTCAGCGGGCCTTTCGTCCGACAACTTCCTTGGGTCAGAATGCGTTTCCTGCGGCGCCTGCGTCCAAGCATGCCCCACCGCGACGCTCGTCGAAAAGAGTGTTGTGGAGATCGGCACGCCCGAACGCGCTGTTGTAACGACTTGCGCCTATTGCGGCGTCGGCTGCACCTTCCGCGCTGAAATGCGGGGCGAACAGCTCGTTCGCATGGTGCCTTGGAAAGACGGCAAGGCCAATCGCGGCCATAGCTGCGTAAAGGGCCGCTTCGCCTGGGGCTATGCCCAGCATCAGGACCGTATTCTCAAGCCCATGATCCGCGCTGCAGCTAGCGACCCCTGGCGCGAAGTGGAATGGGAAGAGGCATTTACCTACGCCGCGTCCGAGCTGAAGCGGATTTCCGCCAAGTTCGGCAAACAGGCGCTAGGAGGCATCACCTCCAGCCGCTGCACAAACGAAGAAACCTTCCTCGTCCAAAAGCTGATCCGTGCAGGCTTTGGCAACAACAATGTCGATACCTGCGCCCGCGTCTGCCACTCGCCCACGGGCTATGGCCTGAAGACGACCTTTGGCACATCGGCAGGCACGCAAGACTTTGACAGTGTTGAGGATAGCGATGTCATCCTCGTCATTGGTGCCAACCCGACGGACGGGCACCCGGTCTTTGCCAGCCGCATGAAGCGACGCCTTCGGGCAGGCGCCAAGCTGATCGTCATTGATCCGCGTCGTACCGATCTTGTGCGTTCGCCGCACATCGAAGCGCAGCATCATCTGGCACTTCGTCCGGGCACCAATGTCGCCGTGCTAACTGCCATGGCGCACACCATCGTGACGGAAGGGCTCGTTGATGAAGCCTTTGTCCGCGAACGGTGCGACTGGAATGAGTTCAAGGATTGGGCGGACTTTGTTTCGCTGGAACGCAACAGCCCGGAAACACTGGAGCCTGTCACGCAAGTGCCAGCCGCAGACCTGCGTGCAGCCGCGCGCCTCTATGCGACCGGCGGCAATGGCGCGATCTATTACGGCCTTGGCGTGACCGAGCATTCGCAAGGCTCCTCCACCGTTATGGCGATTGCAAACCTGGCCATGGCAACCGGCAATATCGGACATCGCGGCGTCGGCGTGAACCCGTTGCGCGGCCAGAACAATGTGCAAGGCGCCTGCGACATGGGCAGCTTCCCGCACGAACTGCCCGGCTATCGGCACATCTCAGACGCGGCAACGCGCCGTGAGTTTGAAGCCGAATGGGGCGTGGCACTTGACCCCGAACCCGGCCTGCGCATCCCCAATATGCTGGATGCTGCGACCGACGGCGTGTTCAAGGCCCTCTACGTTCAGGGCGAAGACATTCTGCAGTCAGACCCCAACACGCAGCACGTGGCCGCTGGCTTGGCGGCAATGGAATGCGTCATCGTGCATGACCTGTTTCTCAACGAAACCGCCAATTACGCGCACATCTTCCTGCCGGGTTCGACCTTTTTGGAAAAGAACGGGACGTTCACCAACGCGGAACGCCGCATCCAGATGGTCCGCAAAGTGATGTCGCCGCTGAACGGCTTGGAAGACTGGGAAGTGACGCAAGAACTCGCCCGCGCGCTTGGTCTCGATTGGAACTACACCCACCCGTCTGAAATCATGGACGAAGTCGCGCGCTTGACGCCGAGCTTCAGCGGCGTGAGCTTTGATAAGCTCGACGAAGAAGGTTCGCTGCAATGGCCGGTCAATGAAGCCGCACCCAACGGATCACCGATCATGCATATTGACGGGTTCGTGCGCGGCAAGGGCAAGTTCGTTGTGACAGACTATGTCCCGACGGATGAAAAGACGGGCCCGCGTTTCCCGCTGCTCCTCACCACCGGTCGCATTCTGAGCCACTATAACGTTGGCGCACAAACGCGTCGTACCGACAATGTCGTGTGGCATGAGGAAGACCTCCTCGAAATCCACCCCACGGACGCCGAAAACCGTGGCATCAAATCGGGCGACTGGGTCAAGCTGGCCAGCCGCGCTGGCGAAACAACGTTGCGCGCGACGGTGACAGAGCGCGTGGCGCCAGGCGTCGTGTACACGACCTTCCACCACCCGATGACGCAAGCGAATGTGGTCACCACCGACTATTCAGACTGGGCGACCAATTGCCCCGAGTATAAGGTGACGGCGGTTCAGATCAGTTCGTCCAATGGCCCAACCAACTGGCAGGAAGGCTATGATCAGCACGCCCGCAATGCCCGCCGCATTGAAACCGCTGAGGCCGCTGAATGAGCAGCACGCTCGACAATCTTGTGCGGATGGCCAACCAGATTGCGACGAACCTGAAGCATGAGGCCGACCCTGTCGGCGCGATGGCAGAGCACATCAGGCTCTTCTGGGATCCACGCATGAAGCAGATCATCTTTGCACATGATGGCACCGGCCTGTCTCCTGACGCGGCAAAGGCTATCGACGCCCTTAAAGCGAGCGCGTGACCGACAGCAGCATCAGCATCCCGGTTGATCGGATCACCCCGACCGACACTGCGCATGCCGCGCGCACCCTGCCCGTCGAAATGCCCATTGCCGTTGAGTATAACGGCATCGGCTATGCTGTGATGATGGCGACGCCGGTTGATCTCGAAGACTTCGCTGTCGGCTTCTCCCTGTCGGAACGCATCGTGCGTGACGCGGCGGACCTATTGGACGTCAACGCGCATGAAACCCCGCAAGGTATCGTGCTGCGCATCACGATCGCGCAGGACCGCATGGAACCGATGCTCGAGCGTGTTCGCGTCCGCGTCTCGGAAAGCAGTTGCGGCCTTTGCGGGCTTGAGAACCTTGAGCAGGTCGCCCGCCCCCTGCCCCCGATTACAGCTCAAATGGATATCGCGCCCACGGCCATTTTTGCCGCGTTGGAAGGCCTGTATGACCATCAACCGCTGAACAAGGCCACAGGCGGGGCCCATGCGGCGGCCTTCTGCACGTCAGACGGCGCCATCCTCGTCGCCCGGGAAGACGTGGGTCGCCACTGCGCCCTCGACAAGCTGATTGGGGCGCTGGCCCGCAAAGGCACATCTCCTGCATCAGGATTTTTCCTGCTCTCTTCGCGCTGCAGCTACGAACTGGTTGAGAAGACCGTCATCGCGGGTTGCCCGACATTGGTGACCATCTCGACAGCCACATCGCTTGCCGCAGAGCGCGCAAAGGCGGCAGGCCTGACCCTCATCGCGCTCGCCCGGCGTGATGCGATGCTGCGACTGGGCTAGGCCACACGGAAACCCTTGGCGAAAGCCGCCTATCCGGACTAGATGCGCGCCATGCTGCGCATCAACGAACTGAAACTGCCTCTCCACCACGCGCCGGACGAGCTTCCTGCCGCCATCTATGATCGGCTCGGCGTGACTGAGGCTGAGGTGCTGAGCTGGACCATGTTCCGGCGCGGCAATGATGCGCGCAAAAAGGGGGCGATCAAGCTCGTCTATACCATTGATGTGACGCTGGTGGATGAGGCCGCGGTCGCGTCGCGCCTCGCCGATGATCCGCACATCCGCCCCACACCCGACATCAGCTATAAGTTCGTCACGCAAGCCTCGGCTGACTATTCCGGCCCACGCCCCGTCGTCATCGGCGCAGGCCCCTGCGGGCTGCTTGCGGCCCTCGTGCTCGCCCAAATGGGGTTCCGTCCCATCATCATCGAACGCGGCACAGCGGTTCGGGAGCGGACCAAGGACACATGGGGCCTGTGGCGCAAGGGCGTCCTAAAGCCGGAGTCCAACGCCCAATTTGGTGAAGGCGGTGCGGGCACATTTTCCGATGGCAAACTCTACAGCCGGATCAAGGACCCGCGTCACCTTGGCCGCAAGGTGCTGGTCGAGTTCGTGAAGGCAGGCGCACCTGAAGAAATCCTGACCGAGGCGCACCCGCATATCGGTACCTTCCGCCTCGTCACTATGGTGATGAGCATTCGCGAGACCATCGAAAAACTGGGCGGCGAATACCGCTTTCAAACGCGCGTCGAGGATTTCGATATTGCGACAGACGCAGCCGGAAACCGCACGATGCGTGGGCTCCATTTGTCCGACGGCAGCTATCTCGAAGCCCGGCACGTTATCATGGCGGTTGGCCACAGCGCGCGGGACACCTTCTACAAACTGCACGAACGGGGTGTGCATGTGGAGGCCAAACCCTTCGCCATTGGTGTCCGGATTGAACATCCCCAAAGCTTGATTGATCGCGCACGCTATGGCGCGGATGCGGGCAATAAGATCCTCGGCCCCGCCGCGTATAGCCTGTCCCACACGGCCAGCAACGGCCGTTCAGTCTATAGCTTTTGCATGTGTCCGGGCGGGCGCGTGGTCGCCGCCGCCTCAGAGGAAGGGCGTGTCGTCACCAACGGCATGAGCCAATATTCACGCGCCGAATTCAACGCCAATTCCGGCCTTGTCGTCGACATCTCGCCGGAACGGGATTTCCCCGGCGGCCCCTTGGCAGGCGTTGAATTGCAACGGCACTGGGAAACGCAGGCATTTCTGGCAGGTGGCTCCAGCTACCAAGCCCCGGGGCAACGGCTTGAAGACTTTGTGGCAGGCCGCCCCTCGACGGCACTGGGCTCGATCACGCCCTCTTATCAGCCCGGCGTTCACCCTTCCGACCTGTCGACCTGCCTGCCCGACTTTGTGACACAAGCCATCCGGGAGGCGCTACCGGTCTTTGGCCGGAAGATGCCCGGCTATGATCACCCCGATGTCGTGCTGACGGGCGTAGAATCGCGCACATCCTCCCCCATCCGCATCCGGCGGGGGGAGAATTGCCAGAGCATCAATACGTCGGGGCTCTACCCCGCCGGCGAAGGCGCAGGCTATGCAGGCGGCATTCTTTCCGCCGCTGTCGATGGCATCAAGGTCGCGGAGGCGCTGGCGCTGGACGTCAAGACGGCCTGACAAACTGATGGTCACTAAGCCAAACGTGGCAGCGCTTGACGGCGAACAGCCGCGTTACGCTGCCACTTAAGGAATTCAGCCCGCTTGGACAGGCACCTTTCCTTGTGCCGATTGACGGCCAAAAAGTTCACGCAACAAAGACAGCGACATAAGATGCGCGTGGACTAAGACGAGCAGCCCAGAGCTATTCATCTTGCGCAGCTGATCTCCGCGCAAGTCACGCAGCTTCTCTTCGTTCACCATCTGGAAGCCACGATAGATGAAGGGCGCCTTGTCGCCTTCTGGCTGGATCGTCATTTCGCCTTCCATCAAGAGGTCATTCTCGATGAGTTCCTTAATGAACACTTCCGTGCGCTGGCCGGCCTGCTCAAACTGTTCACAAAAGCCCAAGATGCGCTTTGTGGCTTCGGTTTGCTGACCATCTTCAAACAACGCTTCACCATCCTCGAATTCGCCGATCGCGCCTGCTGTCGGATCAAAGCAGACTGACAGGTCCGCACTGTCCGGGGTCAACTTGGCAAGCATGAAGGGATAGCGGCGAACATAGGCTGGGATGTAGGCGTGCTCGGAAAACTTACCGTCTTCCCCCATGAAAACATTCACGCCTTCGTTTAGACCCATCAGCGCAAGCGGCACCGGGTTCGGGCCAGACGAGAAAATGATCGGAAAGAAGCGCTGGGCACTCGTGAATTCATCAACGGTTACCGGGACGGCGTGCTGCGCCGCGAGCCAAGGTGCGCTCTCAATCGGGCGTGTCTTCCAAGTTGCGTGGTCGATAGACGACAAAGGAACGAGGTCTTTGAAAAACAGCGGGAAGTTATTCTGCGGTGCGCTGGCCATGTATATGCTCCTAAAAATATAAAAATGTGAGTGCCCTGACGCGCCATGAGCCCGGAGGACATTTAAGTTCGGACGTTTTGTCTCTCGTCGAAAGCTCCCGCTTCCGGGCAGCTTTTCGCCTGACTATTTCAGTGCAGCGATCGCGGCCTTCGCACCATCAAGCGGCACGTCGACCACCAGCGTGTTTTCTCCACCCCAAGGGCGAAACCCAACTTTCATGATCTTGCCAGTGTCAAATTGGGCAAGCAGTTTTGCATCGAGTTCGAGAATGGACTGACAACCATCTGGAAGGCAAGTGACAAACACCGACTTCACTTCTTCATTCTCATCGATGCGCGCAACTACGCCACCACGCAAATCAACGCCAAAAGGCAGAGTGAGCGTCAGGAATGTTCGCCCCTGCTCTACCGCGACCATCGCCTGAAGCAGTCGCCCCTTCGTCTCGGCATTGTCGTAATTCTGAACCTGCACAGCACGGCAGTCTTTGGCGTTGATCTTGTTGCAGATGAAGCCCCATTTATCGAACGTCTTGCTGAGCACCCATTCAATGGGGGCTGCCGGAGAAGCCTGGGCGGCAGGCTGTGCCGGTGCGGCAGTCGCTGCTGAAGACTTGGTGGTCTTGTCGGTCTTAGCAGATATCGCAGGTGTAGCGAACAGACAGGCGGAAACAGCGACAGCCGAAAAGACAGTGAAAACTCGTTTATGCATCATAAGGCTCCTTTATTTCTTCGCTTCGAACTGGAGGACAAACTCAGTCGAAACCGAATTGCCATCCTTGTCGACAGAAGTGATCTTGATGGCGAGCGAGGAGATATTATCGGGCGCCTCACCCACCAGAGTTTCTTGAGTTGCGTCGTAGTAGAGCCACGCAGGCAGTGGGCTACCGTCAGTTAATGTGGTTTTCACCGTGGCTTGCGATCCGGCATTCCCGTTGAAAAGATTGGCCTTTGCAATTGGAATGACGAAGGCACGGCCCACCGCCATCATGACTGGTGGAGCCGTATTGATGGCAGGAGCCATGACAATCGACGCCGTCGGAGTGGCGACCCCTATCCCTTCCACGACAACAGCTTCAGGGACACTGGCTGCCATAGCCGGGGTCGGGTTGGAACTAGAGAGCATCTGGTAAGTATCCGGATTGATCACTGTCATGGGGGTGGCCATGGCAATCATCACTGGCGCGTTTTCAGCATTCAACGCCGGGAGCTGATAGTTGGCAGCCAATGCCGTTGCGCTGTCAATCAACTGGATCTGGCTGATATAGTTCCCGATAAACTCCATCCGCGACGAGAAGGCCAATGCACCGGCATAGCCGAGCACCTCTCCTGACAAGCCGGTCGAAACGCTGACAAAACCATTCAAATTGTTGGTGTCGTCAAACATCTTGCTGGCGGAAAGCGCGACTGTCCTCGGCGTGATCGTGCTCGCCGTGTTGTTCACATAGTTGATGGCATAGTCGGTCAACTGTGTGCCCGAGGTCGCAACCGCACCGCCAACCGTGATCGTCTTGTTGCTCTGGACCACACCGTTCAACCGGCTGACATCCTTGGTCGCATAAGCCAGGGTCACGCTG